>Ga0257119_1001557_pt1 | contig 15618 bp, 19 predicted proteins | sample SI112_200mmetaG_FD_190179 | JGI IMG/M metagenome (GOLD analysis project Ga0257119, IMG submission 190179) | Marine microbial communities from Saanich Inlet, British Columbia, Canada - SI112_200m | ecosystem: Environmental > Aquatic > Marine > Inlet | place: Canada: British Columbia | collected... | reverse complement strand
GCTGAGCGTGCCCAGCATCCCAGCCACGATCTCAAGGTCGTCCGTGCTCAAGGAGCCCCACTCGACGCTGCCGCTCTGAGTGACCATCTTAGCGGCGTCCTCTTCAGCCAGCTCGGAGACACCGAGGTCTCTGAAGTGACCGACGATCTCGTTCACCAACACCGTTGGATCAATCGCCGCCTCTGGAGGATCTCCGGCCTCGGTCTCTGGCTCATCCTCGGTCAGAGGGACGGGATCAGGCTCGTTCTCGACCAGCTCCGGCTCCGAGTTGCTGCTCAACTCAGCGTCGATAAGCTCCTTCAGCTTGCCCACGGTCAAGGTGCTGGCGATGTCGATGAACTGCTCCTGGGTCTCCTCGGGCAGCTCAGCGATCTTGCTCGCCTGCTGGACCGTGATATTCTCCTCACCGATGGCGGTCTGGAGCGCATCGCTGTAGCCCAGGATCTTGATCCTCTGCGTGAAGAGGGTCTTGCTCCAGCCCAAAGCGGTGATGATGTTCGCCTCACTCATCCCCTCATCGAGCAGGCGCTTAGCGGCCTCAGCCTCCTCAAGCGGGGAAAGGCTGGCGCGAGCCACGTTCTCCTGAAGGTTGAGCAGAAGCCGTTGACTCTTCTTCAGCTTCGTCCCGTAGACGACCGCCTTGATCTCGGTCAGACCAAGCTCTTGGGCGCAGGTGAAGCGACGATAACCGAAGATCAGACGATAGCTGTCGCCCTTCGTCTTCTGAACCCCGATGGGCTGCTGAAGCCCGGTGTCCTCGATGCTCGCCTTGAGCGCAGTCAAGTCACCTGCTTCGCGGCGACTGTTATCACCCCACTCGATCTTGACGTTGGCGACGGGGATCGTCTCTACGCTCTGGGATGTGATATTGTTAGCGACCATTGTATCTCCTAAGACTAACTGTTCTAGCCAGTCTACCCTGGTTTAAGAGACGCTCAGCGTCTCGTTTGGCCCTTCCGGGCGCTCTCTTGATTCTCTCTAGCTTTCTCAAGGAGTATATTCTCTAACGGGAGAGTTGTCAAAGAAAAAATGCGATCTAGGGAGTTGTTTCTTCGACCCGCCTTAGCTTCTCTGCGCAATCGAACAGCCAACGCATAGCATGAGCCGGAATGCAAATCCAGTCTTTATCCACGTTCTCAGGCAACCCGCTAACCTCAAAGGCCAATAGGGGGAGTTTGCCCATAGGTGGCGCGTGTGCAGCTTCCCTAGCTATCTTGATGATAACTTCTGCGCTTATCACCATCCTGCGATGCTCTGTTCTCTTGGCCTCCCAAACGAAAAGGTCACTTGTCAAATCACCTTTTTGTGAGGGCATCGGGCACGCCCCAGAGTTGGGAGTCAGCATGGCATCGAATTTAGACGCCAGCCGTCGCTCCTGGACCTGGGACTTTCCTCTGTTAGACGAGGGTCTGTCTATTCCCATTCCACCGGATCTTGGTCTCGCTCCCCCAAGACCTCCCCGCTTAATTTCCTTTGGGTTTTTCAAAAACTTTACGCCTTCTCATGCAGCCAAGCGAGTTCTCTATTCCGTACTGCATTTTGGAGCATTGTCATCAACTTGGCATGTTCTGGAGATCTCAACAGGGCTGATGCCTTGGCTGCACCCTGAGCCTTAACCCCCTGAGCGAGCGAGTACCAAGACCCATCCAGCTTAGCGAGTCCGTGATAAACAGCAAGCGCAATCACTTGTTCGGCCAAATTAGAGGAGCCAGCCAAACGGGTCGGGCTTTGGTCTCTGAAGGCGATCGACATCGAAGCGGTCCGCAATGGAGGCGCAGTTTTATTCTTGATGAAGTGAGCCTCCATATTCACGCCTTCCGGTGTGTCTTTCCCCTCGGCAGTTATATAGCTCGTCCTTTTGATCTTGGCGATAACGGAGGCATGAAAATCAATCCCCTTTCCACCTGGGCTCGTTTCCGGCGACCCGTATATAACGCCAATCTTATGTCTGATCTGGTTAATAAGGATGATCGAACACGAATTGAAAGTGGAAAATCCGCCTGCGTGCGTGGCTGAGGTCCACTTTCGCATAGCCTTATTCATAAGGCGAGCATGGACACCCATCTGCCACTTCTCAGCGCTCTCCTCGATCTCAACACTAGGGGTTAGGGCTGCCACAGAATCGACCACCAACAGGTCACATTCCCCTGATCGAATCACTGCGTCAGCTACGTCTATTCCCTGCTCAGCGTACTCCGCCCGAATAACATAGGCCGTCTCAGTGTCGATCCCCATCCGCGCAGACCAGTCATTTGTCCAAGACCCCTCCGCGTCAAACCATACCACCCGGCTGGGTTCTGGGTTCGCGCAGCAGATCTTAGCCGTTCTGCACATGCGAAGCTCATCCCACCGGAACATCGACTTTCCGCAGTTCCGGCATCTTCGCTGAAAGGCCGCAGCCATCTTTAGGGCTAGGCAGGATTTACCGCTTGACGGTTCCCCCTTTAGGACGATCATGCGCCCCCTCGGAACCCCTCCGCCGCTGGCAATATCAAAACTGAGCATTCCTGTTGGAACGCGGTAAACCCTGGCAAGCGCTGGAGACCCCTTCGCTTTTATGATCGTTAGATCACCGTAGGTCTTATTGATCTTTGCCAGTAAGGCATCCCAGGCTTCAGCCATTGAGGTCGGCCTTCACAGCCTGAACCTCAGACTCAACGCGGTCTTGCGCGATCCCAAACGCAGAGTCGATTGCGGCGTCAACCTCAGAAGGATAGCAGGGAAGCTCCACCTGCACATCAACTCTGGCACTGTTATAGTTACCCAGGTTAAGTGTCATCCCAAAGCCTGCTCTGACCTTGGCGACCCCTGCACGGGGATCGAAGGCTGGAACCTTAATCTCCGTCGTACCGGATCTCTCACTGTCCCCACCAAAGGCCGAGCCTTTGAAGTGGCTGTTCACCCATACATGACCGACCTGGATCTCGCCGTCCCGTATCGGGTCATATTCAACCTCTTCTGTGTCGTCGAACCGCCTGTCTTCCTTGTCTCTCATTTCACTCCTCCTCTTCTTGAACACCGAAGTACAGCGCATTCATGCGCCTATGAAGCTCGATTATGAACTCATCTGTCAAGGTCCACACGGTTCTGCAATCACCCCTGAATTGCAGATATGTGTCGCGAACGGTCTCCATCTGGTCACTGGTATATAAGCGGTGACCGCCAACGGAGAAGTAGATCGGTCTAGGGAGTACGCCTTGCTGCTCCCAATTTCGGATCGTGTTTAGAGATACACCTACACGCTCCGCGAACTGTCCGATCGAGAACATCTCGCAGACACGGCTGTCACCGTTAGGGAACTCTAGCTCTAAGCGTTTCCCAGGCCGCAGCTTTTTCGGTACGACCGGGAGACCTTGCCTAGCAGCTTTCTCTCTAGCCGCCTGTGCGCGACGGTTTCGCAACTGGGCACGACGATATTCCGGATCGTTCTCATACCGTTTCTTGCGCTGTCGCGTCAGGCGGGCCTTGTGTTGCTCATAGTAGCGGCGGTTATAGGCTGCTCTCGAACCAGCGCTACCGGGCTCGATCAGCCTTCCCTTTTTCCCGTCTTCAGAAAATGTACCGTCGTCCAGCTCAGGGAACTGTACCATCTAGGGCCTCCTTCACTGCGTCAGTGGGTTTGATCTTCACCACAAATGACTCTTTTACATCCGTGCAAGCCCGCAACTCAAAGAGAGAGAGTTCACCGGCACCGAGCAGAATACTCAGTTTGTCCTCATCTGGGACAAAAACGTAGCTCCCTCCTTTTATGGGGTCTATCTCACGCTTCTTTAAGAGTTCCTCTATCCCCTCTGGTAGTAGTGTTACTTTGGTTCTCTTCTCCAGTTTTATCTCACCTCCCCCGCGAGATAAAAATATGTTTCCCTTTGAATCGGTGCGAATGCTTCCGCCGTTGTTCTGCACCACAAGGATACCGTCTCCAATCCCTGCGCTGTCGGCGGTCTCACGCACAGTCTCTTTCGCTTCTGCCTTCAAAATAGCTAGGCGGCGGGCGACCCGCTTATGTATCTCACTCAGGGCGAAGACCATATCCAGGACTTCGGAAGAGTCCAAGGTCTCGATCGGAGCGGCCATCACGGGCAGGGTAAAAAACCCTGGAGGCTTGACTGTTAGTTTGTCTGTGTTTTTCAAAAACTTCCTCCCTGGCTCTGACCAGGAAACGCTTTGTGGACCCGCCCCCGAAGGGGTGACGCTCAGAGCTTAACCACCTTCTTTTCAGCGATACTCATATTGCCGAGTATCTTCGTTCAGCTCGCGTTCGACTGGCTCGACTTTCTGGTCCATCGCAGCATAGTAAGCACGAACGAAGGCCCCCGCCTGTGACTCATGCTTGAAGTTGGGGCTCTTGAAGGTAGGGAACTTAGCCGTGTAGGCCACACGAAGAATCCCGTAATCGCCGCAGTCTTCGCAATAATCCCACTGCCGTTCGATCACTACGTCGATATGTCCATCGTCCTCGTTATAGAATCGGCTCCTGATATCGCTCTGCTCGAATCCGTAGTCTTCGATATCGTTACAGTTGTAGCAGTTATACATCCTAGTCTCCTTTTCGCGTCTCCGCGAAATTTCTGTCTATCGCCTCCGGCGCTCAATCGGGGGCTTATTCTCTCTTAATCTCTGAGCTTTTATATAGTATATGTTTACGAGCTGTTTTTCAAGAGCTTTCCGGTGTGTTTTTCAAAAACTTTTATTAGAAAGCGCAATCCAGCTTTCTGTAGACGCGCTCTCTTGCTTTGCGATAACCCATCAAGAGCGGGATCAGGTGATCCAGGAAGTCCACGACTAGGGGCGGTTTCCCCGCAGGTCGGAGCGCTCGTCCAATCGCCTGAGTTACGCCTGTCTTTGGGGTCGCTAGGAAGATCGTGTCCAGGTGAGGTATGTCCAAGCCCGTGTCTGCCATGCTGTATGTCCCTATCAGTACATCAGCTAACATAGCGTTCTGTTGTTTCTCCTTCTTCATCCCCCCGACGAATTTTGAAACAGTGAACTCTGGACATGAAGACTTGAACATGGCAACCATTAAGTCAACGTGATCCCGTCTGTCTGTCAGGACAAGTGGCCTCCGCCCAGCTCTCGTTGCCTTGACCACTTCATCGACGATCATCCGGGTCCGGGCTGTATCCTTGGAGACCATCGTGATCAGCTTCGCAGTGTTCGGGTCGCCGGTATACATGCGATAAGACTTCTCCGTGAAAAAAGTCTTTGTGAATATGGTGGCAACCCTGGCCTTCTGCATCACCCCCTTGACCGTGTGGGCTATGGGACCGATATGCGAATAGAACACTCTCTCCAAACGATCCCGACGTATGGGCTCAGCGGTCAAGCCTAACCGATACATGGACTTAAACTGACCTATAGCGTCCACGAAGCTCGGCGCTGCGGCAACATGGCATTCGTCCATAACGACAAGTCCCGCTCGGTCGTATGCCCGATCCGGGTAATCGGTGAATACGCCTTTCTTTGTATAGCCTCCTCTGGATATACTTTGCACCATCCCTATAACTATATCGGAGGCCGTGTCGCAGGTATCGCCGCGCCAAAAACCCACTGTCGCTTCGGGGAGAAACTGTGCGATCCTTTCCGCCCATTGGTCCATCAAAAACTCTTTGTGGACTAAAACGACGGTAACCCTACCTAAGCGACGTATCACTTCCAGGGCAACGACCGTTTTGCCGAAGCCGCAACCTGCCTCTAAGATCGCACCTTTGTCATAATGGAGAGTTTTATGTAGCTTAGCTGCCGGGGCCAACTGATCCTCACGCAGCGCTATTGGTAGAAGATCCGGCAGTGCTTCTCCAGCCGTTCTGTTCGGTCCTGTGACCTCATAGTTTGGGTGGTCTCTCAGCGTCCTGGGAATATAGACTACTCCGTTCTCTTCCCGGTAAAGACGCACATCAAAGGCGTCCCCGTTAAACATCTCGCACTTGAGTGTAAGGTGCTGCCGTTGTGTCTCGGTCAGGCTAGGGAGTGTTTCCCATCCATCTCTTCTCATCTCAGTGCGCCTCCGCCCAAGTCTTCCCCGACTCAGGAATTGCGATCAGGGGGACAGAGAGCTTAACTGCACTCTCCATCTCTTCTTGCAAGATCTTCTTTACGCGCTCGACGTAGCTCTCGCGAACCTCATAGATCAGCTCATCATGTACTTGGGAGAGTACGCGAGCCAGGGTGTATGTTATCCCCTCACGCCTGAGCCTGCGCTCAATGTTTCGCATACCTATCATTATGATGTCGGCAGCGGACCCCTGGATAATCGTGTTGACAGACTGCCTCTCCGCTGCGGCTCTCTTCCAGTTTATGCGTGAGCGAATATCGGGAAGGTATCGACGGCGACCGACCAAGGTCGATACAAAGCCGTCTTCTCTGGTCTTATTATGTGTCCTCGCCTGAAAATACTTAACCCCCATATACTCATGGTGGTATCCTGCAATCCATCTGCGGGCGTCTAAGACTGAGCATTTCAGATTGACAGCGAACTTGACAGGTCCCATACCATAGTTTATGCCGAAGTTAATACCCTTAGCTTGGCTTCTAGCGCAACCTACGCTGTCCGCCGTGTTCTGATGGATATCTCCGCCAGTGCGGTAAATCCGCACCATGCTCGGGTCCTGTGAGTAGTGGGCCAAGATCCTCAGCTCGACCTGAGAAAAGTCGGCCACAACAAGTTGGTATCCTTTGTCAGCGATGAATGCCTCTCTGAGCAATCGTCCCTCATCTGTCCGAATTGGTATATTCTGGAGATTCGGCGAAGCGGAAGAAAAACGGCCTGTTCTGGTGCCCGCCTGCTTAAAGGTAGAGTGTAGCCGGTGGTTAGCGTCAACCTTGTCCGGTAAGGTTTTAGTGTAAGTAGACTTGAGCTTCGCGAGTCCGCGCTGCGTAAGAAGTAGCTGAGCGATCTTTCTACCCATCGAAGTAGACCTAACACCTGCGGCCCACTCCTCAAGCATCTCTCTTCTCGTAGAGAAATGACCAGACGCACCCCTGTCTTCCCTCGGAGTCCACCAATGATGCAGGTCGATGAAGTTAGAGGAAAGCCACTGCGTAGATCCGATCTTCAGCTTACCTCTAGGGAGTCCGATTGTCCTGGAAAGCTCCCCTTCGATCTCATGCAGCTTTTTCCCAAAGGTGCGGTCAAGCTCCCTTATTCTCGGTACGTCTATCTTAAACCCCGTCGCCTGCATCCTGTCAATTATGTCACCGATGGGCGTCTCAAGCTCATTGAACGCCTTGATCAAGGCCGGTCCCGCGCTGGCAAGGGCGCTGTATTTGAGCTTCACAAGCCGAGGCAAAAAACGAACATCGTCTATTGCGTATGGGGCCATCACCTTAACTGGTATGTCGGCGTTCTCTCCGTACTTGTCTTTCAGGGCCTTGAAGGTCACCATCTCATAGCCGAAGTGCTTTAAGACAAGCGGCTTCAGACCCTTCTCATCGTCTGGATTGACCATCCAAGATAGGACCATGCAATCTTTGATGGCGACCTTGAAGTTTCTCGGTAATATCCCCTCATTCCTGGATACCTGTAGGTCGAAGGGCTTATTGTGAGCCCAGCATGTCCTCTTACACCCGGCCTCCCCATAAGTGCAGAAGATCTCCTCTAGGATCTCCCGGACTAATTCCAGGTTGGCATTCATCCCATCGTTATGACGCATTGGAACATACCAGGATGTTCCAATATGATTCGCGAATGACATACCGATGGCTTTACGCTCATGGTGCTTCCCGTCTGTCTCTGTGTCCCAATAGAAAGTAGGAGACCGAAGAAGCAGATCGCGCATCTCGTACAGTTGCCGTCTAGTGGATGCTATACCTCCCTTCGCCACTTATTCCTCCTCTCTCGGAAGATCCGCGATCAGCTCCTCAGCTAACCTGATATGGTGCTGAGTCTCGTTCCGGTTTGTTGTTCCAAGATTGTGCGCTATAGCCTTCATCCAGGCCAAAAACTCATCGTAGCTGATCACTACGCGACTGAGCTTGGTCACATAGTCGTCGAGGTTTCTAGGGGTGATTCCTTCCGGGCATCCTCCCGTGGCCAATCCTGAAGCTGTCTTCCATTCATCTATCTCATCGCTCTGTCTATCTACCTCTGCCTGGAGCTTTCTACACCTCTCCCGCAGATTTTCTTCTACATTGAACATTTTGTTTGTGGACTCCTGTTTCACTGTCGTCTGAAGAGAAAAAGAAAGAAGAAGGGAGGGGGACATACCCCAAAATCCGACTTACCTGTTCGCGCAAGCTGTGTTATAGGCAGTTGAAGATACCTATAACGCGATCGGATCAAGTTTTCGCGCCAAGGAGTAAGCGCTCAATAACTTCCTTCTTTGGAGAGGGGGTTGGATTTGAACCAACGACGGGACGTTCAAGCCCCTCCCGCTGTTTAGCGAGATCCTTTTGGCCTCTCAGGCACCCCTCTAAAGGCGAGACGGGAGGGGGAGGTAAGTCCAGCACCCGTCTCTGGCAGCACTCAGGAAGTTAGACTAGAGTGCGGCATTTCTACTGTGTTTTTCAAAAACTTTTTAGTCCCTTAAAGGACTAATAGTTGGTCGGCCTCTGGGTGACCTGGGTCCCCATCGCAGCACGAAGCTCAGCCTCGCTCTTTGGTGCCAGCGCCTCCATGTAGTTGAAGGGCTGAAGCTCATCCGGCAGCTCGTCCTTGCGGATAAACTCGAAGGTGTCACCGACGTTGGGGCTCTTGTTCCCCAAGCGCTGCACGATGAAGCGGCACCCACGAAGCCCCTCACGTCGCTGAGCCTGCTTCTTGATCACCTTATAAGCCGCCTGAGACATCTTGGCGACCCAGAGCTTCTTCTGATCCTTGATCATGGGACCGCCATCGGGAGGTGTCCACTCGCTATGATCGATCACAGTGAAGACTGCGATCTGAGCAGGACGATTCCCGCCTTGGCAAATCGGGCAGCTGCATCCCATAGGGGCGAGGCAGGTAAACCAGTTCTTCCAACTCCCCCCAATCTGAAGCTGATGCTCCTTCAAGACCACTGGGAGGTCCACACGGATCGTCTGACCTTTGGGGTCGGTCATCTCGAAAGGGACCAAGGTATCATCTAAGAAGGTGATCTCCTTCTCATCTTCTGCGTTGACTGGCATCCAAAATCGGGGGACAGATGAGGTCTTCTCGACCTTAGTGTCGAACCCCTGAGTGTTAAACCAGTTACCCATCTTCTCTCTCCTATGTCACTTCTTTCTCTTTTTCCGAGATCGTGACGCATGTTATGCTCGCTTTGTGCTATATCTGAGCGGTGCGAGCTTAGGTATAGTAGCAATACCGTAGTTAAATGTCAATAGTCTTTATTAAAATATCATCTCAGCGTTATCTACAATATCTTTAAAAGCAGCACCGACCGACGCTGGATCGTCAGATCCCTCCGGCCAAGAAACGCGCCGAGTTATAATCCTTCCAGCTAGGGCTCTGTGGCAGTAATTGGATGCCGTGTCACCTGCTGAGTCATTGTCAAAGGCGAAGACTACCTCTGAGCTGACTTCAACAATCTGGTCCAGCTGAGCCTTCGTCACCTGTGATCCCATTGTTGAAACGACATTATATTCTGATCGAAGAGTGCCAAGCGCGGCCCAGGCAACAGGCGCATCTAGGGCTCCCTCCACAACGACTGTTCTCTTTCGCGGATCAGCCAACTGAGCCCCCAAGATGAACTGACCTCTCGGAAAATCCCAATAGTTAATGTACTTTGGACTGAGGTTCGGATGAACAGATCTTCCGACCGCCCCTACGAGCTGAGCCTTTGTGTCTCTTACTGGTAAGACTATTCTCTGTTTAGTCTCATCATACCCTATCTCCCACGCTCTCCCGACATTTTTATTTATCCCCCGCGATTCCAAATAGGGGTGAAAGAGCTTCTTATACTCCGCAATATGAGACTCAGGATAAATCGGATACTTAGGAGCGACCTCAACAGGAGCCAAGGTGTAAATGTTGCAAGCGTCGAGAAGGTCCAGGAGGTCTACATTCTCGATCTCCGCTGCTCTTTTCACCAACGGAAGGAATCGAGTATCGTGACCGGCCAAGGTCTCAACCAGGCTGGTCAAGCTGTGGGCTTTGTACCCACATACAAAGCAGTTCACCCAACAGGTATCGTTTGGCCTGACCAAGATACCCATCGTCATTTTATCGTCGAAGGGTCCCCAATGGATATCCGAATACGGAGCTAGGGGGCATCCACACTGAACATTCTCACCTGTTTTCTTTTGGTTCTCCCCTCCTGAAACCACCCTCCGGCAACCTAGATCCCACATCAAGGAGATCACGGATTCTTTCTTCGACTCTAAGACCTTGCTCGACATTCCTTACCATCTCCTCCTCGTCCCCCGGAAAGTTTTTGAAAAACACACGGTAAATGAGGTCGGCCATCATCATCGCCCCGTGGCGAAAAGCCATCAGCTCCTCACGGGAAGCTGACATGATCCAGGTAGTACTGCGAAGTTTATCATAGTTGTAATCTTCCGCTCCTACCGTAGTAAGCTCGGTCATAATTTCGTGTAGAGCGTCAGACAGGGAAGTATTGAGTAGAAACCTCCACATCAAAAACTTCTCTGACAAGGCCCCAGGCTTCCCCAGAAGATCTCTGACCTCTTTGCTAATACTCAACATCTCTATCCTTGGGTGGGGGTCTAACCTGCTCTCTGGCTGCAAACTCCTCAAAGTTGACATTATCTATGTCCCACAGCACCTCTAGGGGCTCATGTAGCTTGGCTCCCTCACGGACCTTCAGAATGTCGAACTGCATTATACGGGTTAGTTCTTGGTCCTCTGTCCTAGACATCTGGATGATTATGTCCGCGTCTTGCTTTATGCCCTTGAAGTAAGCAACGTCTCCGTCCTCATTTGCTTGGACAGAGATCACGATAGGTATGTCCAGTTTCTTTGCGAGCTTCTTCAGGTCCTTTGTGACGTTCCCGAAGCGCTCCCAACCGGAATAGGCCCCTCTATCGTCGTCCATAAGATATGCGCCATCTATATAGATAACGTCCATCTTGTACTTGAACGCCTTGGCGGCAATGTGAGAGACCCCTCCTGTCTCCTCGTCAATAATCGGGAATGGTAGCGGTCTGTCCTTAGCCGCGCCTATGGCCTCGATCCCGGCTATCCATCGCTGGTAGGCTACTGTATCCAGCTTGCCGTCCCGAAGCTCGGGATAGGGGAGTTTATACTCCAGGCTGTCAAGGCGTCGTCCAAACTGCCACCCAGGCATCTCCTTCGAGAACAGTCCTGGGATCGCTCCGGCCTGATGATCTTTCTTGGCTCCGAGAGTTAAGAACCAGGACTTTCCGACTCCTTGATAGGCCAGCACAACGATCAGATCTCCGCCGTGCTTCCCCTTCGTCACTTTGTCTAAGGTCGGAAATGGAAACCTCCAACCATCAACGCCGTCTTCACTCTTTTGAATTGTGTGGTAACGCTCTAGGCGCTCTGCCTGAGTCATGGACCAGTCAATATCCCGACTCGAATGTACTATATCGTCGGCCTTGAATACGGCTGTTCTTAGCTCCTCTATGATCTTATTAGGGTCTTTCCCATCCCTTAGCATCCCCGCCGCGATTTTCATGTGCTTTTGTGCGGTGACGGCGATGTACTTCTTTCTAAGCTCGGAGGCGTAGTATAAGACCCCTTCGGTGACCTCGGGAAGCACAAACTCCGGCTCAGCCTGTCGAAAGGCTTGAATCCCTGGAGATTCCCCAAACTCCCTAAAGTGCTTCAACATCCACCGCCAAGTTAGGTGGAAGCCGGTGTCGAATAAGGTGATTGTGACCCCATTATCTATCGCTTCGGCTAAAGACTTATCCTTTATCACCGAAGCGATAATCGCACGCTCAATATCCACTCTTTATCCCCTTCCTACGGAGCTTCTTCGCATCCAAGTAGGCAAATAGCTCTACAAGGGAGGTGACCCTCTTCCACTGCTGGACTGCTTCAGTGCTGAAGTACAGCACCTCATCAGAGACCCTTGGGACCTTTATCGTCCTATCGCTGGTCCTGAACCGCTTAGTTGGCCTCCGTTTGCCGGTTACTCGGGAAAGGCCGGTGTCGATCGCGTCATTGCCTATTGAAGTAATGGCCCAGGCCTGCCCTTCCGGGTCTATGAGGTACTGCATATGCTTAGTATCCATCCCTGCTGCGGCTTCCCGCGCTTCTTCGGTCGTAGTCAGCGTAACGTCGTCCGTAGCCGCCTATCAGACCTTTGTGGTTTGCGACGGCTAAACGAACCTGCTCCGTGACATCACTGAGGAGCCCACACGCTAAGAAGGGGGTTTCGACATTGGCGAAGAAGTCTACGTCGCGTCTTCGCCTGAACTCGTTGTGCGCGTCTACCTGGCTGCCTATGACTCTGACTCTGAAGAAAACGCCGTCATCCAGGTAAGGCGTGCCCGCTGTGATTAGAAGAACCACCCTGGCACCTAGTCTCTTGAGATGCCATACATCTTGAAGGTAGTCCGAGTCAGCCCAAACTACCTCTGGTTTCTTCCAGAACTTCCACCAAGGAGGTGTGACCTTCTTAAAGACCATACACCCCAGGAGCCAAACTTCTGGCCCGGTGGCGTTCCCTAACTCGCCTCTTCGCATATCATCCTCATAAAGCGCTCTAGCTCTAGCCACAGCTTTCTTTTTTCTTCCGCCTTTTCGTGTCTTCGGTCTCACGCCCGCCCCTTATAGTTACCGAAGTCTGATCCGTACCACATTGTGTCGCTGCGCTCCGACAAGGGGACTCCGTACCTGCTCAGGTTCCCCATAAAGGTGTTTTTCTCTCTGTAGGGAGAGAAAACTACGAGCATACTCTCAAAGTTAGACCCCTTAACTGGTGCTCTGGTAACAGGACTAACGAAAGCGAGACGTTGCCTAAAGAACCACACCTCTGAGGCGGTGCCTATAACATGAGTATGAAACCACGCCACGCCAGTAGTTGCAGGAATCAACAGGACAATAGTTCGTCCAAACGTCCTCGATTGACGCCTAGCCCTGGTAATGAACTCTTTTGTCTTTGAGTAAGGCGGGTTAATCCAGACAGCTCCGTTCCCCCTATCCCAATCGATTACTAGGGAGTTCTCTTCTTCTGTTATGAACAGATCGCACTTTGCGTTCTCAGCTGAAGCCGCAGCATCGAGCCCAAAACAAAAACGCTCATTTAAGCGATCAAAAAGAAACTGCGGTGTAGCCCATGTGTCCTTTATAGGATCTTTACTAGGGGCTTTTCTATCTGAGGCTCCCATCTTCCCTCCGCGATCTTAATTCCGGTGTGTTTTTCAAAAACTCTAGTACTGGTAACGGTTCTTGGGTTGCCTGTATGGGGCTCGTTTGGTTATCTGTACCGTGCTTTCGTTTTTTGGGCTCCAAGTAGACCATCCCTCTAGGGGTTCGTCTTGCCATAGAACACATCTCTCTTGCTCTCCGCACAGCTCTACGATCTTCTCCGCGAAAATTTCTGGGTAGTCACAGCTCGGGTCATTGCCCTGCCTAACGAAGTTCCCGTCTCTCATCCGTATGAGCTGATCAAGTTCCCTTCCGCTGAATCTCGGCTCTCCCCGCGCTCCAAAAAGTAGATACTTCGAGTTCACCCTTGTGGGATTCTTGGCTCCTCGTTGAATGCCTCCACGCTGCCAGTTCGTGATTGCCCACACGAAAGCGATCGTCCTATACGGAAAACCCCACTCGTCCATAACCATTATGGCTTCAGGCATAAGCGGGCCGGGAACCCACATAAAGAGCGCACTGTTCCAAGCGGATATCCTATCGACCTCAAGGTCAGCTATATCCGTATAATGTCGCGGAGAGTGTCTCGGCTCCGTGGATCGGGTGCCGGGTGGAGTCGTGTCATCTATATGCCAAGGAGGCTTCGCGTAGATGATCTTAAAGCCTTGGTTATCGGAGGGCATGTCTTATCCGAGTCTGTTGTCTGTCTATCTCTAGCTTCTATATAGTATAGGTTTACGCTGTGTTAATCAATAGCTTTCTCAAGAGAAAGTGTGTCTCCCAATAGTGATCGGTTCATTCTTGGCTGTTCCACCCAACCTCTTAGGAATCATCCATAGAGGCAGTTTACGCCCTAGTTTTTTCTGAGTCCTGGTAGCGATAAATGACAGCCTACGCCCAATAGGGTTCTTAACCTTACCCCTGAGAACAGCCTCGGCCTCGCGCTTAGCCTGCTCCCATTTAGGCCACTTATGGGCTTTCGCTAAGCGCAGTTTGAATACGTTGCTTGTGTTCCAAGTAGGTGCCCACTGTTTGTATTTAGGCTTCTTTACTCTTCCGAAGGCGATATCTTGAAGGGTGGCCTTATATTGCGTAGCATGGTTTCTGGCGACCCATGCTATAGCAGCTCTCTCTTCTTTTGTACCACGCATCCCAGTCTCAACATAGATAAGCCGAGCGACCGCATCTATATTGTCCGGATTCGGTGCCGTTAAAAGAGAACCCAATAGCAGGATGGAGAGTAGCAACAGCCGCCCTAGTTATGCAGGTGCGCTAGGGGCTCAAGCACGATATCGTCCATAAAGGGTAGATCTTCTATCATCGCGCATATGGGCTGCCACTCGGGTTTCAGCACGTCGGACTTGCGCTGTAGGTGCATCCTCGCAAGCTGCATATAGTTCGTACTCATCCCGGCCCACATACGAAACCCAGCCGGAACCGAGTAAATCATTGTATACCGATTATCATCGGTCCTGTCCGCTAAAAAGGCAGCGATAGCGTCCTCACACGCCTTAATAGATGCTTCAGGAGTCCACTTCATCACGCTGTCCCGGACGGGCATCATGTGGAGCTTGTGCATCTTAGACTGCGAGCTGACAATATCACAGAATATGTAGCGCTGAAATTGTGGGGTTAAGGCATGGGAGAACAAGAGGTCAAAGGAGACCCTTATACCCTTCAGGAAGTTGTTGTGTCCCTCGTTGTGCGCCCCAAGCCTGAACGCCCTTCGGACATCAGCACTATTTTTCTTGTCCAAGGACCCATCTAGGAAGGCGCTGTAGAACTCAGAGGCATCCTCATAGAGCCCTTCCATATCAGGATCGCCAACAGCCTTTGCGAACCCGGCCCTTCTGAAACATGCGTGAAGATCATGTACCTTCACATTGCGGATCATGTCCTCTGATCCCCACTCCTCAAACTTCTCCCGGTTTTTTACTCTGTGTGTCATCTGCTTGGATACTCCGGCATTAGATCCTTGAAATCATATACCTTAACTACATCGGTGTTCAAGTCATGGACACCAATCTTTACCTCCGGAACCCCCACCTCAAAAATCCAGTCTAAGCAGGACCCGCAGGGGATAAAGTTCTTCATCTTAGACACGATAACGATCACGTCAAAGCCGCCGTGCCTCTCAGGTCCCTCCGCAGTGATCAGCGCTGCAATAGCTGATCTCTCCGCATGGAGGTCCATAATCCGATAGCGGTGGACTGAGTTACATCCAACGTGAGTATTGCCGAATCGACTATTTAGCGCGGCTCCGACCTTAGTACCTCCCTCTAGGACGAATGCGTTTCTCCTAGCGGCTCTCGCTCGCGTGACAAGGGTTTGAATCTTGCACATCAATTCATGCTCAGCCGGGTCTTCTCTCGGAGTTCCAAGCGTAAATAGAATCACTGCAT
>Ga0257119_1001544_pt1 | contig 15725 bp, 13 predicted proteins | sample SI112_200mmetaG_FD_190179 | JGI IMG/M metagenome (GOLD analysis project Ga0257119, IMG submission 190179) | Marine microbial communities from Saanich Inlet, British Columbia, Canada - SI112_200m | ecosystem: Environmental > Aquatic > Marine > Inlet | place: Canada: British Columbia | collected... | reverse complement strand
ACACGCCTAAAGATGTGGGCAAAAAATTAGGATTCCCGGATCAGGTCATACATGTGTGCCGGCTAAGCTATTTCGATGCTCTGCCTGTGCGATATGCTGTCCGTTATCTGCGCACTGAAGTTGCCGCAGGAATTATTATGGAAGATTTGACAAAAGAATCGATCAATGAACTTCTTTCCAATAAATACCATATTGATGTCACTAAAATCGATCAGGAGTTAAAAGCAGTTGCACTTTCTCCGGAAATTGCCCAGCTATTCGAGGTATCGCCGGGATATCCGGCATTCCACTTCAGAAGAACTGAATTTTCTGATGAAAAACCCGTCTCCTATGTCGAGTATTTCATGCGCGGAGATGTGGCTTTCAAGGACACCTTTTCGCCCAGGTTTGATAGTTCCCGTTTTAAGAATTAGGCCCACTCAAAAATTTAATTTAAAAAAATCTTGACAAGCTAAAGAAGAATATATTAAAGGGATTCTTAACCTGTATATACCGATTTTAATTATAGGAAACAGCCACATGAAATGTCATTTCCGGCATTTTTAAGCGTTGAAGAAACCAAACTACTAACTTGGAGTTGACTTATGTCATTGGAAAATTTGAGCAAACTGGTTGAAGAGGGTGAGGCAGAAGATGCAAAAGCTCTTGCTCAGCAACTTATAAAGGATGGCATCGATCCTTTGAAAATGATCGAAGTGATGACCCAGACAATGGCCCATGTAGGAGATCTTTTTGCCAAACTTGAGATCTTTCTTCCCGAAATTATGCTTTCCGGAGAGGCACTTACCGCTGTCGTAGATGTTCTCGGACCCCATTTGGATGCAGTGGGAGGACGTGAAATAAAAGGAAAGGTAGTTCTTGGCGTTGTCAAGGGCGATCTTCATGAAATAGGAAAAAATATCGTTAAATTGATTTTGGAAACTAACGGGTTCATAGTCAAGGATCTGGGCTATAATGTGGACTCGCTGTCTTTCATAAAGGAAGCTGAAGACATGGGTGCTGATTTTATTGCATCATCTTCCCTTATGACCACTACAATGCCTCGTCAGCTGGAGATTATAGAGTTGCTTAAATCAAAGGGAATCAGAGACAACTATAAAGTAGTCATTGGTGGTGCACCTACATCTCAAATGTGGGCTGATAAGATTGGTGCAGACCTTTTTTGCTATGATGCCAAATCAGCACCGGAACAATTTACTGCTGTGCTGGCTGGTAAATAGAACAATATCCTATAAACAGAGTTAAACGTAATATTCAGGTCTTTTTAAACAGGACCAGGAGGTAATAAATGTCAACAGCCTATCGGCACTGGGAAATTATTGATCGCGCAAGAACGGGAAAATTTATGGACGAGGATGATTTTTTGCCAAGACACTTCTCTCCAACTTTGAAAAAACTCATCAAAAAATATGAAATCAAGTATGATCCCAAAACCCCATGCCCCACGGATGATGCCATGGCAGATCGAATCTGGCAGGCAGCCTGGGAATTATTCAGGGAAATAGGGTATTATAACACTGATTCCCATCGAGTTATAGAAGTCACTGATCAGGAGATTAAAGAGGCTCTTTATATGGCCAATGATCGTTATACTTTGGGCGGCGGAAAAGATGCCCGGGTTATGAGACATCGCTTTGTGGAAGATTCTGAACCCCCTTTCTGCATCATGAGTCCTGATATCACAGTGGATGAAAAGTATCACCAGTCAATGTGCATGGCTTATCTTAAAGAACCGCTGCTGGACGGCCTTTGCGGGCCTATTTTAGAAGAAACTTTCGGTCACTTGATAGAATCAGGCGGGCCAACGGAAATATCAGGTTGCATTCAGCATATCCAGAACCAGAAGATGGCAGCACGCCTTCTTGGAAGGCCTGATACATTCATGGTTGCAGTGGGAACCGCTGAGCACGATTCCGGCCAGATTGCCGTTTCCAATGAAGAGTGGGGGGTACAGAAAACCGATGCAAGGCTGGTTGGGTCTCTTACCGAGTTCAAGACGGCTGATACTCTTTTAAACCGTTCGCTTCATTATGCACAATACGGCTGCTACACCGGCAATCTCACCGGTGCAATCTACGGCGGCTGGTGCGGCGGTTCCGAAGGCACTGCCATTACAACGGTGGCATACAGTCTTATAGGCCTCGTAATCCATGGAGCAATGTTCAACCAGCATTTTCCTTTTCACTTAAATTATGGTTCCAATACAACACGGGAGCTGCTCTGGCCCATCGCCATGGCAGGACAGGCCTTATCCAGGAACTCCAAACTGCTTTACACCTCCAATGGTTTTGCAAATGCAGGCCCCATGACTGAAATGCTGTTCCGTGAAACTGCAGCTCATGCAATGGTCTCTACTGTATCAGGCTGGCATTTATGGGAAATGGCTTCCACACGAAACAAGTACCGTAACCGCGCAACACCTTTGGAAGCCCGTCTGGGCTGCGAAGTGGGCCATGCTGTCGCCCAGCAGAGAATGACCAGGGAGCAGGTAAACGAGATTACCAACAAGCTTTTGGCAAAATATGAGGATCATGCAGCAGATGCCTCCATGGGATCGGAATACCATGAATGTTATGATGTGGCCAAGGCAATACCCACTGTTGAACATATGGATATGTTTTATCGTATAAAAGATGAAATTGCTGAGATGGGTATTGAATTCCCATATTAATTTGTTTGCAGCAAATCTGGAAGGAGCCGTAATGAATGCAAGGCAAATCCCAGGACTTTCATCAGTGAAACAAGATGTCTGCGTTGAATCCGTAGCACGATATTTCGGGGGCACAGGTTACATTGGCAATAAAAAGACAGATGATCGGATCAGGAATGCCATAGCCAAAGCTTCCAGTCTGATTCGCCCGAAAGGGACATATACTCTTTTTTCTGTTCTGGATTATATTCCTGGAAAAGAAGTGATCCTGGAAAATGGTATTTGCCTTAGCATTCCAGAATGCTTTACTGATAATGGCATACGATTTGTGGCGGCTGCCATTGGAACCCTTGGAAACAAACTTGAAAAACAGACCCGGGTACTGGCAGGTCAAGGCAAAATATACGAGTCCACTCTCCTTGACTGTGTTGGTATAGCCATGTTGGATCTTATGGGTGAAAGAATTTGTAAAACCATTGAACTGGAGAGTTATAGCTTAGGGCTGGCAAAGGGCTTTCGTTTTGCTCCGGGTTTAGAAGGATATCCTTTGGAACAACAGCAACAGCTCTTTTTGTTAGCTGATAATGAGGCAGTGGGTGTCCTTTTGAACTCATCAGCCATTATGATGCCGGCAAAATCAATCTCTTTTTTTTTGATGCTTACAAAAACAGGTAAGAAAACTAAAGAAAAAAATAAATGCAGTTCATGCCGTATGGCCGGATGCAAGTTCCGCATTATAAATAAAAAGGATTAATATTATGGCAAAACAGATGTTGCTTGATGCTACCATGGGTAAATCCACAAAGACAGCTCCGTGGCTGCCCTATGCCGGAGTTAATTGTGCCTTTCTCATAAATGAAAAGGCTGATACATATTTTCGCAGTCCAAAATTAATGGCCAAAGGTGTTGTTGAAGGGGCCCGCCGTTACCATGCCGATGGGATACCCCTGTCATTTGATTTGTCCCTGGAAGCTGAATCAGTCGGATGCGAGTTGACTTATTGGGAAGACAATGTTCCCTCGGTCACAAGTCACCCCTGCAAAGACCAGACACCCGAGGAACTTTGTTTGAAGATGCCCTCAAAGACCAGTGGCCGCTGGCCTGTTATGTTCCAGGCAGCAAAAATAGCCAAACCTCAACTGGACGATATGGACTGCGCTATGGTGGGTTTGGTGACCGGTCCTTTGACTCTGGCATCCCACCTTGCCGGCACAAAAATTTTCACGGCTCTCATTAAAAACAAGGAATATGCACATTCTGTCATCAAGTATGCCGGACAGGTCATTGCCGTTGCTACAAAATTTTATATTGAAATGGGTTGTGACATCATAGCTCTTGTTGATCCTGTCGCCTCCCAGATACGTCCTGGAACCTTTAGGGAGTTTGTAACTCCATATTGCAAGGAAGCCATTGACATTATACATGATGCCAAACGCGTTTCTTCGTTTTTCATCTGTGGGGATTGCACCAAGGTTGCAGAGGAAGTATGCCTGATAGGAACCCATGGCTTTGCAGTTGATGAACAAATGAATATGAACTTTATACGTGATCTTGCCCGCAGATACAAAAAAGGCTTTGGCGGCAACCTGAAATTATCCCTGGCTTTGTGCATGGGATTAATCTCTCCCAGGGAAGATGCCCTGATAAGCCTTGCAGCCGGTGGTACCGAAGGCTTTATACTTTCACCGGGCTGTGATATCCCCTATGAAACATCCGAGGAAAATATCCTTCAAGCCTATGAGGCAAAGGCATTCTTTGATGAACATTATCCCAGACACCCAGCTTAACAGATGTCTTTTCATCTGCAGTACTTATCAAATACAATAAAGGAACGCATTGCATAATAATGAAGATAAATTGTAATTGTTCAGCCCGTTAAAAAAGTTATCCCCAAAGCCCTGTCTGATGGATATTTGCAGGAGGTTAAGCGTTTAGCATCGAAACAAATATCCATCAGACAGGGCAGCTTCAAGCGTAAGAGCTGAATAATTACGATAAATAAAATATTTTGTGTGCAAATAGTATAAATATTGATAGGGTATTACTGACTTGACAACACTCTGAACCCAAGAAGGAGATGACAATGAATGTGGTATCACCTGATATGAAATTATGCTCAAAGGTTCCTGAAAAGAACTTTTTTGTCATGTCAAAAATTCCTATAAAGGACATTATTGCGTATACTCTGGTAATGGGAGGTATTATTTTTATAATACTTAGGGGCGCATCAGAACAGGGATATTTCTGGCAATGGTTCCAGGTCCCCAAATATTTATTTACCCTGGAAGATGGTACATTCACATTAGGTCCGCTGCTTCAAGGGTTAAAAGTCACCCTGAATATTACCTGGATTGCAATGATCCTGACCTATACTATCGGTCTGATCACAGCACTTCTTCGTTTGTCTGATTCAATAGTCGGCAGGTTGTTTGCCCGTGTATATCTTGAAACGGCCCGGAATACCCCTCTTATTGTTCAACTTTTTTTTATTTATTTTGTTGTGGCACCGGTCCTGGGCATTGATCGATTATTTTCAGCCATAATTGCTTTAAGCCTTTTTGAAGGTGCTTATGCTTCCGAAATATATAGATCCGGAATTGTTTCTTTACCCAAGGGCCAGTGGGAGGCCTCTCACAGCCTGGGACTCAGCCGTTTTGATACCTATCGAAAAATTATTCTTCCCCAGGCTGTTCGACGGGTACTGCCACCCCTTACAAGCCAGACAATTTCTCTGATTAAAGACTCATCTCTTGTCAGTGTAATCGCTGTTTATGAGATGACCATGCAGGCCAATGCCATTGTTGCTGAAACTTTTTTGAGCTTTGAAATCTATTTTACCATCGCAGCCATTTATCTGGTTATAACTATATCTTTATCCCAGGTGATCGCTTTACTTGAACGCAGATTCAAAGTCAACAACTGAAAAATACACTATAGAATGAGGATGTCATGACTAAAATGAAGTTGGGAGACTATATCATCAACGTGAATAATATTTGCAAAACCTTTCCGAACGGTGTTAAAGCCCTCTGCAATTTTACGACAAATATCCGCCGGGCAGAGGTTGTTGTGGTCATCGGGCCGTCCGGATCAGGAAAATCAACATTCTTAAGATGTCTTAACGGACTGGAAGAAATTGATTCGGGCGAAATCATTTTTGATGGTATCCCTTTGGATCATCACAAGGAAAACAGATTGAAAATCCGCCGGGAAATGGGAATGGTCTTCCAGTCCTTTAATCTTTTTCCACATATGACAGTTCTGGAAAATGTCATGCTGGCCCAGCAACTTGTGCGAAAGAGTTCGAAAACTGTGGCAAAATCAGTTTCCATGGAACTTCTGGAAAAGGTAGGAATCCAGGACAAAATCGACTCCTATCCAGGTCAGCTTTCCGGCGGTCAGCAACAACGTGTTGCCATTGCAAGAGCCCTTGCCATGAAACCCAAAGTGATGCTGTTTGATGAGGCAACAAGTGCTTTGGACCCGGAAATGATAGGTGAGGTCCTCGATGTTATGAAAACACTTGCTAATGAAGGCATGACAATGATCTGTGTCACCCATGAGCTTGGGTTTGCACAGGAGGTAAGCGATTGGGTCATCTTTATGGATGAAGGAAAAATTATTGAGGGGGGGACTGCGGAGCATTTCTTTTCAGACCCCAAAGAAGAAAGAACAAAGCATTTCTTAAGCCAGATTTTATAACATATTTGGATTCATTGAAAGGAGGTGGTAGCCTTTTGTTTCTGCAGTTGGAGAGGACTGAATATTAACATTAAAAAATAATGGAGATTAGCATGAAAAACAGTTTAACCGGAATCATTATTGCAATGACGATCATGTTACTGGCAATCAGCGGATCGTTTTCTTTTGCAGCCTCAGATGTTCAAAAAGACCTGGCCAGGAGCAGCACCATTGAAAAGATAATACGCAGCGGAAAGCTTAAAGTTGGAATGGCAACTTTTATACCCTGGGCCATGCAGAGTAAAACCGGAGAATGGGTAGGATTTGAAATTGATGTTGCCAGACGTCTGGCAAAAGATATGGGTGTCAAAATTGAGTTCATTCCGACCAAATGGGAAGGATTAATTCCATCACTGCTTACGGGAAAGTTTGACCTTGTTATTGCAGGGATGATGGGTACTCCTCAAAGGGCACTGAAAATCAATTTTACACAACCTTATGATTTTACAGGCACACAGATCTGTATTCATAAGGACTATGTCGATAAGATTAAAAAGCCCAGTGACTTAAATGATCCTGCCTACACCGTAATTTCCCGGGTTGGCGTTACTGCAGCTGAAACGGCAAAGAAATTTCTCCCAAAGGCACAAAAAAGACTTTTTTCCGACAACGGCTCAATGGTCCAGGAATTGTTAAATGGGAAAGCCACGGCCATTATACAATCATTGCCGGAACCGGCACAATTAGTGGCAAAGAATCCTGAAACCCTTGCCCTTGTGGAAGGAACCCTTACAATAGAGCCCATCAGCATGGGAGTCAGAAAGGGAGATCCTGATACCCTGGCATATCTCAACAACTGGATCGAGGTGGTCAGAGCTGAAGGTTTTCTTAAAGAAAGAGCGGATTACTGGTGGCGCAGTATGGAATGGTCGTCACTGCTTGAATAAAAAATTTGTAATTGTTCAGCCTGTTAAAAAAAAATATCCCCAAAGCCCTGTCTGATGGATATTTTCAGGAGGTTAAGCGTTTAGCATCGAAACAAATAGGGCGGATTCAAGCGTAAGAGCTGAATAATTACAAAAATTTCAGGTTTAACAGACCTGAGCCTCCAGGAGCAAGGATGTGGTATTGTCAAAAAAAAATACCACATCTTTCTCATATTTTGTTTAAAGGATATTCTGAATCAATGAAAAAAAGCCGTCATCTTACCCTGACTGATTTGGTGCTCATCACAATTCTTTTGCTTATGTGTTTGTTTTTTGCCTATAGGATCAAGGTTGGTTTGAACTATAACTGGGCATGGGGCTCTATTTTTCAATTCATATTCCGATTTGATGATGAAACCGGAAAATGGGTTTCCGGTCTCCTTATGACAGGCTTTTACACTACCATTCGTTTAACCTTCTGGGGCACCATATTTGCCACTATTTTCGGTGTTTTAATGGGAATTGCAAAAACAGGAAAAATTCTTTTTTTCAGATGGCTTGCAACAACCTATGTTGAAACAATGCGCAATCTGCCTCCCCTGGTCATTATCTTTATTGTTTATTTTTTTATTGGTGATCAGCTCTTAAGCCCTCTAGGAATTGATGATTGGGCGGAAACCCTTTCGCCTAGAACTCAGGGCCTCTTATCAACCTTCTTTGCCAGACCCGGTTTTATTACGGCATTTTTATCCGCCATGATAACTCTGGCCATCTTTGAAGGCGCCTATATCACCGAAATTGTACGGGCTGGAATCGAGTCGATTGCAAAAGGACAAAGTGAAGCTTCCCATGCCCTGGGAATGACCTGGTACCATCAGATGCGATATATCATTTTACCCCAGACTTTCCAGCGCATCATGCCCCCTATGGCAGGTCAATTTATTTCGCTCATTAAGGATTCATCCATTGTTTCGGTCATCTCCATTCAGGAGTTGTGCTTCCAGGGTGTTGAAATTATGACAAGTACGCTGCATACCATTGAAATCTGGACTGTGGTAACCCTCATGTACCTGACGCTGACCATGCCCTGCTCTTTTCTGGTGGAACGGATTGAAACCCGTATGAGACGGAGTCTTCGATGATACAAGGAAAAATTTTCAGACAATTATTCAATCTTTTCTATTCTGACGGGAACACCCTTTAACAGAGGGAAACCACTGATGGGATCATTGATCGTGTCGCAGGTCAGAAAATTGACCCGCCAGTCTTCCCACCCGTGGTATATTTCTACAACTCCCTGGCGAAGCTCTACGGATTTTTTGACTGCAGCTCGAATGATCAGTGTCCCAGTTTCTGATATCACCTTTACTGCCTCCCCATCCTCAATACCCAAGTCAGAGGCATCTGCCGGGTGGATTTCCATTTCAGCTTCCGGATGGACGTTCCTGAATCGCGGTATGTTCTGGTGGCGGGAATGGTATAATAGTGATTTGCGTGCACCCGTCGTTAAAATGAATGGATAGTTGTCATCGGCCTTTGCCAGATAATATGGAGGCAGGTATTCAGGAATTTCAGGCAAACCCAGTTTTTTTAGATAAGGGGATGCGAACTCCAGCTTTCCTGAAGGTGTATTAAGCTTGTCAATGAGATGTTTCTGGTACTCAACAGGCTTGTAGGCATAGCCCTGGGGGTGGCGGCGAAGTTTTTCCACAGTAAGTCCGCTAGGTTCTAAGAGCCATTTATTGACGTCTTTTTCATTTTTCCATGGAAAATACTTATCACCGAATCCAAGACCATGGGCCAAATTGTGCCACAATTGATACTCGGTTTTTATCCCTTCTGTCCGGGCCACTTTGGAAGTAAGATTCACCCGGTGCCGGGTGGGATAAAAATGCAGCTCTTCGCGTTCTAAAAATGTAGCGGCTGGAAGTATATAATGGGCGAGCCTGGCTGTTTTAGTCATAAAAAAATCACTGACAACCAGGAGATCGAGGTTTGATAGAGCCTTTTCCACCTTGGCAGTATTGGGATTACTAACCGCTGGATTGGCCGCAGTAAGGATGATCCCCTTTAACGGATAGGCCCCATTGCCCAGCATGTAATCCATGGCCGTCATTGTGTGGCATTCTTTTCGAATGTCATATAAAACCGGGAATTTATCTGCCCCGATGGGCCCTTGATCATCCATTGGTAATTCGTCATAAAGGGTCAGTGATCTTATTCCAAGCATTTCAGGCCTCCAAAGGCCGCTGGGCCACCCCAGAGCACCTATTAAACATGAAAGGATTGCAAGGGCCCGTACGCAATTGACACCGTTTTCATTGTGCTCCAGCCCTGCACCGGGAAAAATGCTTGTTTTAGGGCGGTTTTTTATGATCAATAAAGCGATCTCTTCCACGACATCAGCAAATATTCCGGTTTGCTGTTCCACATATTCAGGGGTAAATTTTTTTGCATAAGCTAAAATCTTATCAAAGCCGATTGTGTTATTATTTACAATATCCTCGTCATAGTTGTTTGTTTTTATGAGATATCGGATAAGACCCCACACCAATGCACAGTCTGTGCCTGGATAAGGCTGGGCAAAAACATCTGCATAGCATGCCACAGGATTCAGGCGCGGGTCAATCATGACCAGTTTGGCACCCTTGCTGCGCGCATCGGCAAATTCACGCATAAAAGGCGGATGACAGATAGGCGGGTTGCTTCCTAAAAGTATTATGAGTCCGGCCTGGTCAAATGCCGGATAGGAATTCCAGAATCCGCATACCAGATGATACCCAATGTAGCGACCATTATAACATGCCGAGTCATTGGAAAAATAATTGGGAGAACCGAATCCGTGAATGAAACGACGAGCATAGTCTTCCTGCTGATAGAACCCGAGCCCTTCACCTTTCCATACACCAACCGACCTTGCGCCATAGTCTGACTTGAGTGTTGACATTTTACCGATAATCTCATCCAATGCCAGGGAGTAAGGTATTTCCTTGAAGCTCCCGTCACTCATACGCTTTAATGGTTTTAGAATTCTATCCGGGTGATAGAAAAGATCCAGTGCGGCTCCTCCCCTGGGACAAATCCGACCCTGGTTGACTGGATGACCTTCCAGGGGTGAAATTTCGGTCATATAATTATTATTGATATGAACATTGATGGCACATCTCGTTTCACACATGCGGCAGAGTGTCGGGACAACACCGGACGGTACAATCGTTTTAACCCTCATCTTCTATGTGCTCCTTTTGGAAACCGGGTTGTTTGAACAATTGTCTTTCCCGTTTCACAGCCGCCAGGTCGTTGATGTCACAATAATGCAATGCTTTGGCCATGCAATTTTTGACACACTTGGGATCACCCTTGCATAGATCGCATTTAGCAGCAACGCTATATATCTCATCGAAATGGATGTATCCAAAAGGGCAGGCATTCACGCACATCCTGCATCCCACGCACAATGTATTATTAACCACAACCGCTCCTGTTACAAGGTCTCTGAAAATGGCTCCGGAAGGACAGATTTCAAGACAGGAAGCTGTTTCGCACTGCTGGCAGGTCATGGTGAAAATGATTCGTTCATTCATATCAATATGAACCCAGATATTGGCTTTTTCGTGTATGGGTCCAAAGGGATCCTTAAACGAACAGGCGCGTTCACAGTTTCGGCAGGCCAGGCAGCGATCTTGTTCAATGACGATTACTTTCATAGCTTCTTCTTACACTCCAGGTTCGACCGGATCATCAGTCCAGAGAACAGGATAACTTCGGTTGACATGATCATTCAGCTCCTTTTCAAGTCCTTTGTCCATGGCAGGACGTTCATAGTTTTCAATCAGCTCATTCACCTTACGATTAGCACGTTGTTTGGCATCAAGCTTTTCGCCTTTATCCCATTTGTCATATGTATCCCTGGTGAAAATTTCAGGGATTGAAAATTCGGTTCTAAAGTGTTTGAAAGTGTGAGGAGAAGAGACAAAGTTACCCCCTGGTCCTGCTTTTTTGATTTCTTCAACGGCCATGGTTTCATCTGTGAAATCCATGGGCTTAAGATAGCGTTTCATAATGCCGGCAAATTCAGCATCCAGTACAACTTTCTCAAGAGAAGCACCCAAAAAACTCCCCAGATTACCACATCCCGGCAGAAAGTTGATTCCGGCTCTGACTGCATTAATAAATTCAAAAGCCCCTTCAGCTCCTGCCTGGAAATCACTGGTCATGGAATCGGTCAAGCCAACGTCTCCTCTGGAGAGCATGTTGTAAAATCGTGCCAGTTGTGCCCCTGCATATTCCAGAATCCGGGATTCAGGAGATCCATAAACACATCCCATGGTTCTCATATCTGCATTGCTGGCCATTGTCCCGTAGGCAACGGGGCAGCCCGGTGTGATCAATTGAGTCAGTACAAGGGTTGCCAGGATTTCGCAGTTCTGAAGAATAAGTGCGGAAGGAAGGGTCACTGGAGCCGTAGTTCCTGCCACGGGCATGGGAGCGATATTCATGGCGATTCCTGCCTTTGCCATGAGGATGGCCCGGTCACACATTGTTTTATCAAGTACCAGAGGAGTGATGGGGTTGATGGTAATCTGACCGTAGACAATCCCCTCTGAAGCCTGTACCTGCATCTCTTTTTCAGTCAGGCTGTATGTAATTTTTAAAAAATCGATGCTGGTTTCATCCGTGAGCGCATATACTTTGTTGAAGTGCATGATCTGGTTGAACATCATATACATATTGGCGTTTTCAGCGGGCAAATCATTGGGTATGACCAATACCCTCCAGGTTTCGATGGCATCCAGGCTCTGGGCTATCTTGAGAGAATTGATGTAATCCTTGCGGGTTGCAGCATGGTAAGTACGGTCTGCATTAACCATAAAAGGTGAGCCGCCTCCCATGCCGATGGAATATCTGTCTATGTTCATTTCAATAGTTTTATCAGGATCCCGGGCCATGAGCGTCCATTTTTTCGAAACACTCTCATGGGCGGTACGGATCTGAGTTTCTTTGAAAAAAACATTTTTGCCTTCAACTTTGAACCCATTTGTTTTAAAAATTTTCCTTGCCTCTTCCGATTCAAAACACATACCCGTGTTCCCTAAAATATCAAGGGTTGCCGCATCTACCTTATTTAGATCATCAATAGTAAGAGGTTGCAATCTGTCGATTACGGTATTCATAGAATAATATCCCTTTAATCCGTCCATGAAATATTTTAAATAAAATCGGCTACAATAAAATTTCCGTCTATTTCCACTAAACCTCTCCTCGTGTAAGTGAAGTTCACCCTTAGGGTTCATACTATTTTATTGAAACAAGATCAAAGATAATGCTTCCAATAAAAACTTTTACTTTTATTCTTACGGGGATTTTTCTATCATCCGCTGTGACCCAGAGTTTTACAGTGGGGTTTTTACTCTTTTTAAATACCCCTGACAAATGGTTGACCCGGGGTACAAGCAAATATGTGTCAAAGGTTCCCGAGGGTAAGGTTATTTTTGCCCTGCCCAATACTTTCCCTTCCTGCATGAAATATTTTTTTCCATCTGTAACTGGGAAGAAAAGGTTTTGATCGGTTTTAAAATCTATAACCCTCATTTTATAAAAGGCGGAAACAGGATCAAATGTCTTCAAAGGAATCTGGATCGGGTCTCTTTTTCCTCCAAAGTTGGAATATCTTGCTGTTTTCTTTTCCCAGTCAAATTGAACCATCACTTCTCTTTTATCTTTGCCCGATTGTGTCTTCTTGTATAAAAGAGATTGGGTAAACTCAATATCGGTAAAACCTTCCAGCTTATCCCTGATCTTATAAAGCATGTCTATATAATTGTTTGACGTGACCTCAAGTAAAAAATGGTAGGCTTTGTTTCCATTGAGTGTTGTAAACGGCAGTACTTTGAATTTTGCTTTTCCAGCCCTTATCATTTCCCAGCTGACGGAGTATTGAATTTCCTCGCCAATGGAAAAGGGCAGAATATTCTCTCCTGCATTGCTAAGAGATGTTGAAAAAAACAATGCACCCATCAGGAAAACAACAATAAATTGCCTGCATGTTATTCTAATGCATTGCTTCTGCAATGGATACGATCCTGTCGCCCAGTATATTGACATAGCTTGCCATTTCATTGTCATACCAGCCATAAATCACGGCCTGGGTAACCTGAATGCTGGTAACCTGATTCTTGATCATATCCAATATATTTTTATCAATCCCGCGCACATGTTCAAGGTTGATATTTATAGCCCCGGTCCGGGCATGGGTTTCATGACCTTCAATAACAGCGGCAGCCCTTGGTGTTCCAATAATATCTGAGGAGACGTTTTGTTTATCCGAGTACATAAGATATCCGTTTGTATTGGATTTTTCTGCGTTTTCATAAATTGAGTTGATCATATCTCTTCGAATCGGCTTTTTATTCAGTTCTTCCTGGAAATTCATCACAAGAATAATCAAAGATCCAGTAGCTGTAGGTATTCGAACTGATTCTGCAATAAATCCAATGGTTGCCATTTCCGGAATAACCAGCTGCAATGCTTTTGCAGCACCGGTTGTGGTCAGAATAATGTTATTCATTATGGATCTGTTTTTTCTTAAATCCGTGGCTGAGGTCTTAGGCAACCGGTCCAGTACCTGTTGTGATCCTGTGGCAGCATGCACAGTTGCCATGGATGCGGAAAGGATTCTCTCAATCCCGAAAGAATCGATCAAGGGTTTGATCATATGGGACAGACATGTGGTTGTGCAGGATGCATTGGAAATAATATTATGTTTTACGGGATCATAGTCTCCATCATTTATTCCCATGACGGTTGTCACAGTATCTTCGGGCATTGCCACACCCTCTTTCAGCTTAAAGGGAGCCGAAGCAATAACTTTTTGAGCACCGGCTTCAATATGTCCTCTGATAGATCCTTTTGGTTCATCTGCACCAAGGGAAGGATCTAAAAACTGGCCCGTTGTATCAACTACAATCCTTGCATTATGCCGTGCCCATTCAATATCTTTCGGATTCCTGTTATTCCTTAATATCTTTACTTTTAAGCCATTCACATTTAACGAGCCTGCGGCTTCATCCACATCGCTGATAACCGATTTTGACTGATAACCGTTTAGAAATGATTCCAGTCTACCATAAGTTGTATCTCTTTCTATATAATGAATAATGTCTTGAAATGACATTCCTACTTCCCGGCCTACATTGATCACAATTGAATCAAAATATTTTCTGCCGGCATGATGCCACAATGACAATTTGCCTATTCTTCCAAGCCCGTTAATCCCAAGTGTTATAGAACTTTTTGTGTTCATTTGTTTCCTCTTTTTATATTTTTTTAATTAACCTTTATTGCGCCTTTGTATACAGATCCTTTTTGACCGTTAATACTGATATAATCACCAGAAACCATTTTGACACCATTGAGCATACACTCTTTTTTATGTTCTTTGCAAATAAGATTTTCACAGCCCACCAGACAGGTTTTATTAAGGTTGTATGCCACAACAGCCGCATGAGAAGTAAGCCCCCCTCTAGCAGTGAGAATTCCATCTGCTGCGTCAATCTCCAGGATATCATCGGGGACTGTATCATTCCTCAATAAAATTAATGGTGTGCCCGGATCACTTTTTCTGAAGACGTCAATTTCTTCCAGAGTAAAAACAATTCTTCCACTCATGGCACCGCCACTGACACCTATTCCCTGTCCAAGATATGCTTTGTCAAGTATTTCAGGATTCACATCAAAGTCTATAATTTTTTTTCTGTCCCGCAAAAACATTTCCCTTGCCTGGAGGATAAAAAGGTCGTTTTTATCTTCGCCTTCAAAGGTGAACTCAATTTCCTGGGGGTTCCACCCATCTCCATAAATCAGGCGGTGCATAAGTTTCACCAATTGTAAATATATATTGGGGAAGCTTTCTTCAAGACTTATCTTTGAATCACGTTCCTCAAGTTCTCGCTGGACTTCTGAAATGGGAAGGGTTTTTACAAGTCCTGACACAACATCTTCTCCCTGGTTACCAATGGTAAAATCACCCCAAAGCTGTATTGTATCCCCCGGAAGCCTTGGACTATGGCTGAATACCACACCTGATCCTGACTGCCTGGACAGGTTCCCAAACACCATGGATTGAATTGTAACAGCAGTGCCCCAGTCGTCTGATATACCCATGATCCGTCTGTAATCCCTTCCTCTTTTGGATTCCCAGGAGGCAAAAACCTGGTCAATAGCCAGAAACAATTGATCAATGGGGGACTCGGTCAGTTCAATCCCGGAATCAAGTATCAATTGTTTATAGGCAAGGGCAACTGCCTTCATCTGGTTTCCTGTAAAATATCGTTTAAACTCAAGCCCTTTCTTTTTTTTCTCTGAATAAATAATATGATCAAACTCATCCCTTTTAATTCCAAAACCCATCCCATATCCTTGAATAAATCTCCTATAGCTGTCCCAGGCAAACCATGGATTATTGCTTG
>Ga0257119_1001502_pt1 | contig 16114 bp, 9 predicted proteins | sample SI112_200mmetaG_FD_190179 | JGI IMG/M metagenome (GOLD analysis project Ga0257119, IMG submission 190179) | Marine microbial communities from Saanich Inlet, British Columbia, Canada - SI112_200m | ecosystem: Environmental > Aquatic > Marine > Inlet | place: Canada: British Columbia | collected... | reverse complement strand
ATAGTCTTTGTTGCAGTATCAATCACCTTGTGATCATACGCTCTAATCTTGATACGAAGTTTTTGTTGTGCCTCTTTTGTCTTTGTTGCAGTATCTGCCATATTAATAGAAAATGAACTATGTTTAAGAAAACACTCAAGCCCGCCGTAGTGGCGGGCTTGAACATTTGTGTCTTATTTAATGATTTTGGTTACCATACCAGCACCAACTGTTCTACCACCCTCACGGATAGCAAAACGCATTTTGTCTTCGATAGCAACAGGAGCGATAAGTTTAATAGTCAAATTAACCTTATCTCCAGGCATTACCATCTCAGTTCCTTCTGGTAATTTTACATCACCAGTTACATCTGTTGTACGGATGTAGAACTGTGGCTTGTAGCCATTGAAGAATGGTTTGTGACGACCACCTTCTTCTTTGGTAAGTGCGTATACTTCTGCTTCTACCTCAGTATGTGGTTTGATAGTACCTGGTTTTGCAAGTACTTGACCACGTTGTACTTCTTCTTTCTTAGTACCACGAAGAAGAATACCAGCATTGTCACCAGCTTGACCTTGGTCGAGGTTCTTGTTGAACATCTCTACGCCAGTCACAGTGGTTTTGTCAGTTTCTTCCTTCATACCAACGATCTCGATTTCTTCACCAACTTTTACAATACCACGGTCAATACGACCAGTTACTACCGTACCACGTCCTTCAATTGAGAAAACGTCTTCGATAGGCATCATAAAGTCTTTGTCAAGATCACGTTCTGGATCTGGAATGTAGCTATCAAGTGCTGCAAGCAATTCCATAACTGGTTTTGATGTCTCTTCACCATTTGGATCTTCGAGTGCTTTCAAAGCTGATCCACGAATAATCGGAGTTTCATCTCCTGGGTATTCATATTTATTCAAAAGATCTTTTACTTCTTCTTCTACAAGATCGATAAGTTCTGGATCAGATACTTGATCGACTTTGTTCAAGAATACTACAATCTTTGGTACACCAACCTGCTTTGCAAGTAAGATATGTTCACGAGTCTGAGGCATAGGACCATCAGCTGCTGAAACTACGAGAATAGCACCGTCCATTTGTGCAGCACCTGTGATCATGTTTTTAACATAATCAGCATGTCCTGGACAATCTACGTGTGCGTAATGACGAGCTTCTGTTTCATACTCTACATGAGCAGTTGCGATGGTAATACCACGCTCTTTTTCCTCTGGTGCTGCGTCAATTGAATCTACTCCTTTATCTTGAGCAGTAAGTCCATGAGCTGCTGCAACCTTGAGGATTGCTGCGGTAAGGGTTGTCTTACCGTGATCAACATGACCAATTGTACCCACATTTACGTGAGTCTTGGTTCGCTGAAAATCTGCCATATTACTATGGTCGTTTGTCCGCACTAGCCTGAATGGTCAGGGTAGTTTTGTATCCAGCGGCACTTCTAAATTACTAAAAATACAGAAATTAAAAATGCTCTACAGAGCAAAATTTATGCGATGTGATTATAAAGGAAAACCAACAATTAGTCAAGGGGATAGAGTGGGGATGGACTGTGGAATAAAAAAATGACTCAATAGAGCCATTTTTTTCAATTTAAAACCACTTATACCGGCTCTTCAAAAAATACTGGTTCATCATCATCTATTGGCTCCTCTTTTACACCACCTTCTCTATCTCCATGATCTATAAACGGAATATCTTTTTTGTCCTTAATATTTCCAAGTGAGGCCTCTCCAAGCGAATCGTACATTACCTCTTCCTCACCTTCTTCACTGATTTCAGACAGCTCATCTTTTGACTGTTCATCATTGATTATATTTTCCAAAGAAGGAAACGACTCTAAATCAAAATCATTTTCAGACACAATTTCATCATTGTCATTATCATCCCACGCATAATCATCCTCATCTTCTTCATCATCCAAAAAATCTGAATGCTTATCTTCAAGCACATCACCTGCTTTAAACCATTCAGGGGAAGGCGTAGTATTTTCTTCAAAAGAGTCAGGTAAGTGATCCCCCAGATCATGTTCTGTTTCATAATTTCTGTATAGACCTTCGTCCATATCTTTATGCGAACGCCATACAGCAATGTCTCTATTTATTTTATCGAGCATTCCCACTTCATCCATCTCATGCAATTGTGTACTACAATCACAAGTATTATCCCCAAAATATATATCCTGCATATCATGCATCCCCTCGTACTGATCGACATCCATAATAACGACGTCTTTCCCCGTTTTGTTATGTACAATGAGGGTATCGCCCGTTTTTTGGGCAAGCCGCATAAGGCGGTCCAAGCGTGAAGACATAGTGTTTTCAAGTTAAAAAATTATCCCCCCACACCAAAATGTTATATACTAGTGGTACTATTGTATCGAGCAGTTCAAGCAAAGTCAAATGCTATTAAACGGTGTCTACTTGACATATACACAGTATCGTGCTTTAATCGATCCACACAATATGGATACAAAACAAACTCGAAAAGATATTGGATTCCCAAATAAAAAAGAATGGCGAGAAGAGCCAGCTCACTTCACAAAAGATAACCTCTTTATAGCTGGTCATCATGTAATGGATCGTTGGGAAACTGATTATATGAAAAGACTCTCACATATCGCAACCCAAAATGGTGGCCATGTTCTTGAGCTTGGGTTTGGTATGGGTATTTCTGCAGACTTGATTCAAAAAAATACAGATGTAAAAACGCATACAATAATAGAATGTCATCCAGAGGTTGCACAGAAATGCAAAAATAAATATGGAAAAGAAATTAAAGATGGAAAAATTATATTGATAGAAGAATTTTGGGAAAATATAGTAGACAATTTAGAGGAAGAATTTTATGATGGTATCCTATTTGATACATATCCTTTGACTGAGGAGCAGGTTCACAAAAATCATTTCTGGTTTTTCAAAGATGCATACAGATTACTAAAAAAAGGCGGTGTTCTCACATACTACTCAGATGAAGAACAAAATTATTCAGAAGAACATTTGAAAAAACTGCATGAAGCTGGTTTTAACCATATTGGGCAGCATATTTGCAAAATATATCCACCTGAAAATATGTATTGGAATGAAAAAACAATGATTGCACCCGAGATTATAAAATAAAATAATAAAAAAGTAGAGACGCAACATTTTGCGTCTCTACTTTTTTATTTAACATACATACCGGTAACAATACACTCACTACAACGTTTTATCAAAAATATTATAATGAATGCGAGATGCCGGTACGTATGACAGAGCTCGCGGACGGACCTTTTGTTCCGTCCGAATAACTCACTCCAGCTGGGGGTACCAGCCGATGTGCCACGTGTCCTGTTCGCCAGGTTCGAGATCGAAGCAGAAGCCATCGACCTGTCGTTCGATCAGTTCGATACTGATGAACTGATCCATCTCCACCTCGAGATTGTCGGTCTCGAGGCATACGTCGGACGGGATCTCTCCCTGATTGGCGACCGCGAGTATGTACCCACAACCACCAGAAACTATCTCAACGGCGTCAGCTTCTTCGACTAGTCCGCCGTTAAACAGTGCGACCTTCTCCTCGGGAAAACCGGGATTGTACCAGACACCGATACCGGTGACCGTGTGATACCGAACCCAGACCGTGAAAGATTCGGGAGATGTACGGCCATCGCACGGCGTGCCTGGCACTTCGATCACGTAGTGACGAGGCACATCGTCTTCGCCGTTCGATGCATCCGAGGACGCATCGCCACCCGCGATGTCACTGTCGACCGATTTACCGCTCGATGCCGAGAAACACCCGACAATCAACATCACGACGACGAGCGCCACCAGCGCTCCAAACCTGTAGAAGGCGTTCATGCGCCCTCCTTTCCATTCCATCATTTGAACACGATACATGAATAGTTATCTAATATAACAACTCGCGTATCATGTTCCATACCATGCAAAGTCGCACTTTAAACTATATTATACTTTCTGTCAATAAAAAAACTCCCTTATAAGGGAGTTTTAAAATTTAAAATGGTTCACTGTATAAAAGTGACAAGAACCTCAAGTCTAATTCCTGGTGTTTAAGATCTATTCTTGCGAACTTGATCTCGACTTAAGTTTCTCAATCTTCCGATTGAATAACTCCAGAAAGGAGGTGATCCATCCACAGCTTCCGCTACGGATGCCTTGTTACGACTTTACCCTGATCATTGACCCTACCTTCGTCCCTTAAAAAAGAGCCTTCGGATATTGCCAACTTTCGTGGTATGACGGGCGGTGAGTACAAGACCCGAGAACGTATTCAACGCGCCGTGCTGATGCGCGTTTACTAGCGATTCCAACTTCATGCAGACGAATTTCAGCCTGCAATCCGAACTGAGACTGGCTTTTTGGGATTAGCTCCCCCTCGCGGGTTGGCAACCCATTGTACCAGCCATTGTATCATGTGTGTAGCCCAAGGCGTAAGAGCCATGCTGATTTGACGTCGTCCCCACCTTCCTCCCGGTTACCCGGGCAGTCTGTTGTGTACATTTAACACAACACGAGGGTTGCGCTCGTTACCCCACTAAAGGGTACACCTCACGGCACGAGCTGACGGCAACCATGCAGCACCTGTGTAGCACCCTCGAAGGCGGCTCCCGTTTCTGGGAGCTTGCAGCTACATGTCAAGCCTTGGTGAGGTTTGCCGCGTATCATCGAATTAAACCACATGATCCACCGCTTGTGCGGGTCCCCGTCTATTCCTTTGAGTTTTAACCTTGCGGCCGTACTCCCCAGGCGGTCTACTTAACGCGTTAGCTTTTTTGAACGGCACTGACAGGGTCGATACTGCCAATACCTAGTAGACATCGTTTACGGCGTGGACTACGGGGGTATCTAATCCCCTTCGCTCCCCACGCTTTCGTCCATGAGTGTCAGGACTGTTCTAGCACACTGCCTTCGCCTTTGGTGTTCCTGTCGATATCAACGCATTTTACTACTACACCGACAGTTCCGTGTGCCTCTCCCAGCCTCAAGTCTTTCAGTATTGGTGGCAGTTTCCGAGTTAAGCCCGAAAATTTGACCACCAACTTAAAAAACAACCTGCGGACGCTTTACGCCCAATGAATCCGGATAACGTTTGAGGTCTCTGTATTACCGCTGCTGCTGGCACAGAGTTAGCAACCTCTTATTCCTTAGGTACCGTCACTAATTCTTCCCTAAGAAAAGCAGTTTACACCCCGAAGGGCGTCTTCCTGCACGCGGCGTCGCTCCATCACACTTTCGTGCATTGTGGAATATTCTTGACTGCAGCCTCCCGTAGGAGTCTGGGCAGTGTCTCAGTCCCAGTGAGCCGGGTCACGCTCTCACGCCCGGTACTGATCATAGTCTTGGTGAGCCATTACCTCACCAACAAACTAATCAGACATAGGCCCCTCTCCGAGCAATAAATTATTTACATGAGAATGACTTTAAGTCCCCTCATGACTATCGGGCGTTATCTACGGTTTCCCGTAGCTATTCCCGTCTCGGAGGTAGGTTACCAATGTGTTACTCTCCCGTCTGCCGCTCGTAATCTACCCGAAGGTAGGTACGTCGCTCGACTTGCATGCCTTAGACACGCCGCCAACGTTCATCCTGAGCCAGGATCAAACTCTCAAAAAAGTTTGATGTTTTTCTATCTCACGACAGAAAATATAAATTTGTATAATCCTGGAATAGACTTGGTTTTTGATTCTTGTCACATTTATAATGTGAATTGTTTTTACTATGAACCGAAGTTCATGGTAAACCTTACCATTTTAGTTGCTTAAATTGTAATGAACTTATCTCTCTATTTTTCACAAAAGAAAAAAGAGAAACCTGATCGCCCTTTGAACACAGTGTGTATTCAAGTTGCGGTTGAGTCACTCTTTTCTTAGTTTCCCGTTAGGGACTTGAGAAAGGTTTCAGTTGTAATTGATTGCTTGCATAGAATAACGTATCTTCCCCCTACTGTCAAGGGCTAATTTAACCACAGGATGGGGATAAGTGACGCAAAGCTGTCATCCTGAGCGTAGCGAAGGATCTATCTTAAATAAAGACTTGTTTTTCTCCTTTTTTAAGAAGGGTTAGGTAGGGGTTACATTCAAACCTAAAAACTTATTTTCTTAAATTCAAAGATTAAAAACCTTCAAAAAAACACCCGGCCTCAGGTGTTTTTTATTTAGACTCTGTAAATCGTGTCTTTACTTTTTTGTTTCACTCTTCCGCCATTCCTCTATCTTTTTATGATCTCCTGACAGTAAAATATCTGGAACTTTCCAGCCTTTGAAATCCGAAGGCTTTGTATACTGTGGGTATTCAGAACCTTCGAGTGAGAATGTTTCTTCTTCGAGCGACTCTGCATTACCCAAGACACCCGGGATCAATCGAGATACTGCTTCAATCATAATAAGGCTTCCCAGTTCCCCGCCCGCAAGGACATAGGGACCAACTGAAACTTCTTCATCTACCATACGATCCACCACGCGCTGATCTATTCCTTCATACCGTCCACATACAAATGTAATCTCATCAAGCTTACTCCACTCTTCCGCAACACGTTGATCAAACTGTCTTCCACGTGGGGAAAGCATTATTGTTCTTTTTTTTCTTTTTAAACTTCCATTAAAAACTTTTTTTATTTTTGTAAGTCCATCTACTTTCCCAAAAGGAATTGCATCAATTGACTTGAGTGCCTTGTAAATTGGCTCTGGCTTCATAACCATACCAGGGCCACCACCATATGGTGTATCATCAACTTGCTTATGCTTATCCTCTGTGAAGTCACGAGGATTCACCGTTCTAATCTCTATCGCTCCTGCTTTTTGTCCGCGAGATAAAATCGATTCGCTGGAATACGATTCAATCATAGATGGAAAAATTGTGAGCACATTAAATTTCATAGTAATATTAATATAGTTTTATAATACAGATAGTATATCAAACTTAACAAAAAATCAACATTTACCCTGCTTTACTTCAAAAAAGTGGTTTTTATGATATACTTCTGGATGAAAATATTGGTTAAATTAATATAAATATTGGCACTAATCTAATTAAAATCCTATGGAAGAAGACCTGGAAAATAGTGAGGTTACAAAATCTTATACATCATTCAAAAAAGAACAGGAGCAAGGAGAAAAGACATTTGACGCTATTGTGATAGGTTCGGGTACTGGTGGCCTAAGTGTTGCTGCAGTACTGGCAAAAGAAGGAAAGCTAGTACTCGTTCTTGAACAACATTATATTATAGGAGGTTATACACACGCATTCCAGAGAAAAGGATATATGTGGGATGTGGGGTTACATTATGTAGGACAAGTGCATATTGAAGGAACACTTTTGAACAAGGCATTTCGTTATATTAGCGATGAAAAGCTCGAATGGGAACCCCTCGATAATATTTATGATCGCGCAGTGTTTGGAGACAAAGAATATGAATTTCCTCGTGGTAGAAATAATCTAAAAGCAAAACTAAAAGAATATTTTCCTGATGAAAAAGATATTTCATCAATTGATTCTTACTTTCAACTATTGGATGAGGTAAACAAGGTGGGTCCTGGATATTATATAGAAAAAGTCATGCCAGAATTTTTGGCAACTATATTTGGTGATTTTCTACGTCGCAAGGTATTAAAATTTTCAGACCAAACCACACTGGGTGTGTTGAAAGGAATCACAGACAATGAACAATTGATCGGTGTACTCACGGCACAATATGGTGATTATGGTTTGCAACCAGCACAAAGTAGTTTTTATATGCACGCAGTACTCGCAAATCACTATATGGAAGGTGCTGGATACCCAGTCGGTGGTGCGCCACGATTTGCAGAAACGGTAATTCCTGTAATCAAAAAAGCTGGTGGTGAAGTCGTCATGCAAGCATCTGTAAAACAGATCATCGTAAAAAATAATACGGCAATTGGAGTAGAAATGGCTGATGGAACAGTCTTGAATGCCAAGACAATCGTCAGTAGTGCGGGTGTGGTAAATACCTATGGAAAACTGCTGTCTCAAGAGGTAAAAGAACAACATGATCTAGAAAAAAAATTGGAACAATTAACCCCATCTCTTGCTCACATGGGATTATATGTTGGGATCAAGGAATCTTCAAAAAACTTGAAACTTCCAAAATGTAATTATTGGATATTTCCTGATGAATATAATCATAAACTGAATCAAGATCGATATACAGATTTTGATTCACAACTACCCGTTGCATTCGCATCATTTCCATCGGCAAAAGATCCTGAATCAGAAGAAAAATATCCTGGCCGTACCATGGCAGAGGTTATTATTCTCTTACCAGACACATGGTTTGCAAAATGGGAAAACACCTCATGGAAAAAACGTGGGGAAGAATATGAAAAACTAAAAGAAAAATTTGCAGAGCAAATGTTTGAACAACTATATAGAATTGCACCACAGCTCAAAGGCAAGGTAGATTATTATGAAGTGTCGTCTCCATTGTCTACCAAACATTTTTCAGGACATCCACATGGTGAGATATATGGAGCAGCACTCACACCAAAGCGTTTTCGACAAAAATTTTTAAAACCTATCACTCCGGTAAAGAATTTGTATTTGGCTGGTCAGGATGCGATGATTGCGAGTATTTCTGGTGGTGTGATGGGTGGGGTACTTTGTGCGACAGCCATATTAAAAAAGAATATGTTATGGAAAATTCAAAAATCCATAAAAAAATAAATATGAAAGATAAAAAGAACACACGTTTTGTTATTATTGGTGCTGGTGCTGCAGGATTGACAGCTGCATCTTCATTGCATGATCAAGGCTATGAAAATATTGTAATACTCGAACGTGAGACTCGTGCCGGAGGAAAATGCTCAACAGTTAATATTGATGGAAAAAACTACGAGCTTGGTGCAGGGATGATTGCAGAAAGCGATGCAACAGTAATGCAACTCGTCAAAAAATATGATATTAAATTAAAGAGAGTTGAGTTTGGAAAAAGCATGGTAGTGCGTGGAAAAGATAATTTGGCGCGTAAAAAAAGATCCGTAAGAGAAACACTTAAACTGACCAAACAAGTATTAATAAATTACCGAGCAGTTCATAAAAAATATTCGCATCTCACAAAACCAGGATTTTCTAATATTGACCATGAGGAATTATCAATACCATTTGCACAATTTGCAAAGAAATATAAATTTGAAGCACTGGCAAGTGAACTAGAATTGTCACATACTGGGTTTGGTTATGGATATTTTTCTGATGTACCTGCAGCATATGTACTAAAATATTACTCATGGAATACGATGATGTCTTTTATCAAACAACGTATGTATTTTTTTCCAGATGGTACTGAACAACTCTGGACTAAGGTAGCACAAGATTTTGATGTGATGTATGGAAGCATCATAGAAAGTGTTGTTAGAGATACCAATGTATCTATCACAATACGGAATCAAGAGACTGGCAATATAAAGACAATGATATATGATAAACTTATTGTCACCTCACCACTGGATGAACTATTATCCTTTATAGATGGAACACCTGATGAACAAAAATTATTTAATAAAATAAAACATGTTGATTATCGTACAGTTGCTTGTGAACTTTCAGGATTTCCAAAAATGACGGGATATGTACCGGACAACTTTTCTCCATCTCGTGCTGGACACCCAGTATTCTGGTATCATCGACACTATGATAGTGACACTTATACATTTTATGTATTAGCATCTGGAGATAATATGAACAATGATATAATTACCAAATATATCAGTGACTTTGTGGGCTCAATGAACGGCACTGTGCAACGTGTACATATAATAAAACATTGGAAATATTTTCCTCATGTATCATCAGATATATTTAAATCTGGATTTTATGACAAACTCGAAGCAATACAAGGACAACATAATACATATTATGCTGGAGAACTTATGAATTTTAGTACTGTGGGACTCACGTCAGATTATGCTTACAATCTAATAAAAAAGAATTTTTGATTCTTTAACTCATTGAGCATAAAACCACAAATATGTAGCACTCCCGTGCATTTATTGTTTTTTATTCAATGGGTTCTATGTTATAATATTACCATACTATTTTATGTCAGGAAGTCTTCAACAAACACATATAAAGAAAAGATTAAAGATAATCCATCTTTTTAGTATTGGCGTTGTTTTGTGTTTTTTTGTTCTTCTATCATTTTTAGGAAAAGATACAAATTTACATATACAGGCCACTCTGTATATTCTTATTTTGATGGCAATATTAATAGCCCTCAGTTATCTTACACTCCTTTTACATTCTTCTGATAAAATTCCTTCTGGCCCAGCATTCATGTTTGTAGGTCTCAATATTTTAAATTCTGCCCTAGTGTGGTCTACTGGAATTTTGGAAAGTCCTTTTATTATTTTTTATGCGATTCTTATTATAATAAGTGCTCAACTGTATAAATATCGTCTTGGATTATTACAGGTTATTATCGCTCTACTTGGTTTTGTTGGTGTATATGGTGCTACAAGTGCAAGGGCTATTCCTTATTCAAACATTCTACTTTACTCAGACATAAGCTTACTCTACCAACCTCCTGCAATCATCTTATTGTATGGCTCTCTTTACGCCATACTTTTTGTATTTGCTGTTTTTGTTTCCTCTTCTGCTCGAACTGTTCTTTTTCGAGCTAGCAATAAAACAAATATAGACATGACTTATCAAGAGAAGATTATTAATGAACTTCCTATTGGTATTTTAATAGTTGATTCAGACCTAAATATATTAAGTACAAATCCTTCAGCAGATATACATTTCCCCATCGATGGACTAGGTAGTAACTTAACAGAGCATCTAAGTATCATGAGGGCAAAACCAAAAGTAGAATTAACACACATGTCAAAGACTTGTGAAGAAAAACAACTGATGTGGAAAAAAGATGACGAAGAAATGATTCCAGTAAAAGTTTCAGTAAGAACAATGAAAAGTGGGAAAAAGAAAAACAATACCTTTATAATTTTCTTGGACCGACTGACACATTAGGTTTTAGGCGGTTTAGATTGTGGTTATTAGGTTTTTAAGTTCAAAGTTCATAATTTATAAAAAAATCCTTCGTGAAATACGAAGGATTTTTATTTACTGATAACCTAAATATCTAATACCTAATTACCTAAACCACTCTCTTTACCCACTCCCAAAATCTAAACCACCATGAATATGGGCTTCTTTCCATACTCACCTCATCATTTAATACTGTTGGTTCTGAAAGTAAATAGATTTTACTCTGATAGTTTTCATAGCCAGGAGCTGCAATATTGAAATAGTATGCACCAGGAGGCAGTTTCATTGCATATTTTCCGTTCTCATCAGTAAAGATTGGGTTTTCACTTCCGTATAAACTGGCATCCCATTTTTGATACTCTTTTGTATCATCATTTTGCCTAAATATTTCTATTCTAGAGTAAGCAACACTGTGACCCTTAGATTGAATATGTCCTTTATAAACAGTGATTATATTCTTTTTTAGATCCACCCTAGTGCCATCTTCGTTATTTATACTGATCACAAGCTGATATTCATTTCCATTATTATTTGGGGGGGTTACATCTGTTCTGTATACATTGTATAGTTCATCATACTCAAATACATAAGCGTCTACCCATTTTTTAAGACCATCATCACCTTGAGCATATACTGTCTCTGTAAACCAATTTTTTATCCTTTGCAATAGACTTACTTTTTCCACATCTGCAGAAATTTCATACAATCTACCTACTACACTATGCACTTCTTGTTTTGGTCTGAGTAATATTTCCACAGACTCACCACCTACTGTTTCTATACCGTTTACTTGCTCTTTGTAATATCCAACAGAACCTTGTTTCATTACTAATAAAAATGCTTCTTTCTTTTCAACCTCTTTCAATTCTTCTACCATATCCTCCTCAGTCGGAGACTCTATCAAGACATCGGATACTTCGTCAGATGGGGTTACTTCTACAAAATCTCCAACCTCTTGACCTGGGGTTGTTATTACTTGTTCATCACCTATTTCAATATATTCGTCCACATCTTCTTGTTCTACATATTTTGATTCTTTGCCAAATTTTATTTTTCTTATAGATTCTTTCCCTCTGAAACCATCCTCATATATCTGCACGACAGTAATTTCATATTCATCATCTATTAATTGATCTAGGATGTCTACGCTGAATACACCTTCGTCATTTGTCCAAACACTATAAGTAGTTCCACCAATTGTAATTTCTACTTTAGTATTTACTTCAGAAGTTCCTTTTACAATGAATGGAGTTTCTAAAATTTCTTCGCCTTCAACAGGACTTGAAATTGTAGGTCTAATATCTAGAATTACAGAAGCTGATAAAATTCCAGAAGTAGACCCATCTTCATACCAAAACTTAACAAAAACCTTATTCAAACCATCTTCACCAGCCAATGTCCAATTTATTTCTTCTTTATAATTTTCTACATTAATTCCTTCAAAACTTTCATCATTTGAAATAGCCATACTTTTCACACCGCTGCCTGGACTCATATATAGCGTGACAAATCTAGATGAAATTAGCGAAGATCCATCATTTATTTTAAAAGATTTATCTTGTATAACACCACCAGCAGAAGATCCACCTGAATTAGTAGTAACATTTATACCTAAGTCATAGAAAGAACTAACACTTGTGTTAAGTAAACCAGTAACAGCGTCAACACTGATATTTTCTTCTCTATATAATTTTAATACACAAACTCCAACTCCATTAGTAAACGTTATTGTAGTATTAGACCCAAATCCAATGTCATTATTATCTTTGTCACTACACGTAGGCTGATTTCCACTGCCATCACTATTAGCACCGGAAAATACTACCGTTTTTTCTCCATCGAACAACGCGGCAGAACTATCGCTACCATCTTGTACAGTCAAAGTAATAATTTGTGAATTTGCAGGAATCTGAGTACTATTACCAGTGATTTCTAAATGGTAACTACTTTGATCATAAAATTCTTCCTCTGAAAGTATACTAAAATCTAGTTCCTCATTATCATTATTACTAACAGTTGAAGTCCAAATAGATTCAGATTGAACCGCTGCTGATGAACCATTTTGCGCACTAATATCTTCAAGTGAAGTAGTTTGACTAGTGTTGTTATAGTATATATAAAATTCAGTATCAGCAGAATCTGATAAGGCAAAAATATTAACATAAGCTTCAAGCGCTCCAGTACTTGAAGAGTATGAAACAATCTCAAACATGTGTCGATCATTTGTTGTGCCAGATGTCCAGTCCACACTAGCTGGAACTATCATAATGTCAGATCCATCAGAATTAGCCTTTGATACAAAATCAGTATCTGAAGATAAATCTATATGCACTGGAAAATCTACCAAATCCCCTGCCACATAACTTGAATCAACTGTGATTTTTTTACGATAATTCCAATTAGACAAGTCTGTGCCACTTGTTTCTAATTCTGGTGATAGATTATAGAAATCTACTGGATTGTTTTGATTCGAGTACTCAGTAGAAAACCAAGAAGAAGATCTATTTATATGAGAAATTCTAGCTTCATCCAAATATCCAATATATTTATTACCACTTCCTTGATGACGCCCCCCTAGCCACAAATCATATTCTGAATAATTTTTTAGTGGATAATCATTGGACAAAGTACTTGTTACCACTTCACCATCAATGGATAAATATACAGTACCATTATCAAAAGAACCGGACAACAAATGCCATTCTCCATCACTCGTTTCTGTTGGCTGATCATGGAGAGCTACAGTTCCTAACGTTTTTTTATACGCCCACTGAACTCTGTCTACAGGCAAAACATACATAAAAGAATACGAGAGCCATTTGTCAAAAAAAATGGCTGTGGGATTTTCAACATTACCAAGTCTTGCCCAAACAGACATCGTATAATTAATTGATGCCAAATCAAAATTGGAGTTATTACCAAAATCTATATAATCATCACTACCGTCAAACAAATCGCCACCACCAATTTTACCTGCAGCGTCTAAAGTAGAAGAACTATTACCATTAAAATTGTAAGCTGTCCCATCCAAGCTAAAGTCAGTAGAATCTGTGATAGAGCCTGATGTCTCTTCTAGATGTTGCACCAAAACATAATTCTCATCCCAAACGTTTCCGCTAGATAAATCAGAATTAGAGCTATTTCCATAGTACATGTAAATATCTGTATCAACACTAGATGACAATTCGGGAATCTTTACCCAAGCCACAATTTCTCCTGTTGCTGAAGTATATAATTCTATTTCATGAGCATACCTGGAATTTGTATCACCTGACGCCCATACTGCGGAAGATGGTGCAAATATAATATCATCACCATCACTTTGAGCTTGACTAGATAGATTGGCATCAGCAGAAAAACTAACCAGTACTGGAAAGTCAGACAGATCAGCATCTACCTGGTCTGCGTCAATGGTAATCTTTTTTCTGTATGACCAATCACTTAAACTTGTACCAGTCTGGTCTTGTTCTACTGAGATAGTATAAAAATCTTCTGGATTGTTTTGGTTATTATATTCTGTAGAAATCCAGTCTGGTGAATTTACCGCCGTTGATAACCTTGTTTCATCTATAGAACCATTAAAAGGATGTTCTTCGCTACTTATAGAACGAGGTCCGTCATCAACTAAACCAGATGTACCTACTGCTGTAAAACTACCAATAACACTATCGTTTACATATGCAATTGTCTCACCAGTGGTCCCATCTCTTGTCACTGTAAGATAATACCAGGTATTTTCATCCAATGGATTCTCATAAATGGTTTGTAAATCACCATCATCTCCGTCAATATAAGTATAATAATAAATTTTACCACCACCATGAACATTGATATGAAAACCGGCATAGGAAGAAGTGTCTGGCGTATAAGTTATTTGCCACTCTTGACTAGTACTGGCTGTTTTCAGCCAAGTAGAATAAGTATAGTCACTATTATAAACAGACATGTTATTACCAGCACCCAAAGAAATTTCATCATCTATGCCGTCAAAACTATCAGAGTCACCAATCTTACCACTAACTGTTCTCCCAACCCCATTAATAGCGGTACCATCATTACTGTTACTCGTAGAATCCGTAGATGTTCCTGTTGTCTCTTCTAGATGATGGACCATGACATAATTACTATTCCAAGTATCCGTACTTTCCAAACCAGAAGAAGCATCAGAATTCCCATAGTATAAATAAATATCTGTATCAACTGATGATGATAATGTTGGGATTTTTACCCAAGCAACAATTGCACCAGTTGAAGAAGAAAAACTTTCTATTTCATAATCATATCTATCCCCCGCCGTATCACTGGCCCAAGAAACACTTGAAGGAACAAATATAATATCTGCCCCAGTACTAGTGGCGTTCGTAGCTAAATTAGAATCAGCAGAAAAACTAACTAATACTGGAAAGTCAGTTAGATCAGCATCTACCTGATCAGCATCAATAGTTATTTTTTTACGATATGACCATTGAGACAAGGGCTGAGATATTTCAATTGTCATTTCTTGCTCATCATAAAAATATCCAGTATTAGCAAAAGTGTCTGTAGCAAAAACTGTAAAAGTATAGTTCCCTAGTGCAGTAGGTGTACCACTAATAGTATCTCCACTAAGTGATAAGCCCGGTGGTAAACTGCCAGATGTCACTTCACTAGTTAGTGTACCTTGGTCATTAGAAATTATTGTTTGACTATACGCAGTCCCTACTTCTCCTGCAATAAGACTACCAGATTCTACTTCTATAAAATCATACATCAATAATCTATGATAATTAGCATCTGTAACATACAATCTATTATTTTCATTATCAAAATCAATTGATCCGTGATATGTCGACATACTATCTTGTGTCGGAGCACTCGACGTATCTGAGACAAAATCATCTTGTCCAATAACAGCTATAGCGTCTTCACCATCAATAATTTCTGCAATATCATATAACAATATTCTAGAATTAGCATCATCGCCTATAAACAAAGTATTAATTGTTGGACCAAAGGCCATACCCAAGGGATTATACATAGTGTTTATACTTGCTGTATATTCAAAGGCAGTAAGACTCGAAGAGCCAAGTACGTTGATCGCAGTCTCTGTGGTAGTAGCCAGACCATCTGATAAGTCATAG
>Ga0257119_1001469_pt1 | contig 16391 bp, 13 predicted proteins | sample SI112_200mmetaG_FD_190179 | JGI IMG/M metagenome (GOLD analysis project Ga0257119, IMG submission 190179) | Marine microbial communities from Saanich Inlet, British Columbia, Canada - SI112_200m | ecosystem: Environmental > Aquatic > Marine > Inlet | place: Canada: British Columbia | collected... | reverse complement strand
CATTTGAGAGAGGGCTTATATCTAGAAAAGAGATGGATGCTTCGATTGAAGATTTGCTGATAAGTGCGCAGGTCCTTGAGTGCTCAATTGATAATTACAAGCGAATTATAAAAAAGGATTACGCAAAAACGTATTCCAAGTATGACAGATTTATATTTTTGGGGCGACACGTTGGGTATCCACTTGCTCTGGAAGCTGCGCTTAAGTTGAAAGAAATTTCTTATATATTTTCTCAAAGTTATCCTGCAGGAGAACTTAAGCATGGCCCAATTGCGCTAATAGATGATCGCACGCCTGTGTTTTTATTTTCTCATATAGACGATCTTATTTATCAAAAAATTGTAGCCAATGCTCAAGAGGTAAAGGCTAGAGGTGGTCATCTTGTGTCGTTTATATTTGAAGGGCAACATGAGCTTGAGCAGCTATCGGATGTGTGCTTTGTTTTTCCTAAAGTTGCACCGTTGTTGGCGCCTATTGCTATGGTTGGGGTTATGCAGTTTTTTGTTTACTGTATTGCCAATGAGCTTGGCTGTCCGATTGACAAGCCTCGCAATCTTGCAAAATCTGTAACTGTAGAATAATAAAAACCCCCGATTTTTTAATCAGGGGTTTGTTATTTTTCTTTGCTTTACGCTTCTATTGCGTAGCCTGTTTTCGAAACTGGTGTTTTTCTTGGTGGATTTGCTGTTGTAAGAATAAAAAGAAACACGAACATCAAGCTTGCAAATAATGTCACAGATAAAATATATCTGCCACGTTTACCCATATATCCCTCATGAATTTAAACTAACAAATTCATGTATAATTCTACCCTAAGTAATTCATATTGTCAAAAAAAGCAGTTAGGCTTATGCAATGGTTTTTCTGCCTTTTGCTTTTTTGAGGGGGGTTATTTCGGTTGCAGATTGTATTGCTGCTTTTTTAGAGTAGTCTTGGATCGTCTTTTCTTATTGTCAATTTTAAAGACTTTTTAATATTTTTTGTTTTTAGACTATTAATTGTTATTTTTTATTAATGTGGAAATTGTTATCATATAAAACAATTATTACATTTAGCTTTTGATTGAATTCAAGGGATTGTTGTGGGTCACATAGAGAAGTCAGAAAGTGAAGTTATTGTTGTTACTGGATATTCTGGGTCTGGAAAAAACACTGTTTTAAGGGCGCTAGAGGACCTTGACTTTTTTTGTGTGGACAATTTACCATTGGATTTGTTACCTGCTTTTTTTGATCTTATTCATCAGCCAAAGATGTGCGAACAAAAGGTGGCGCTTGGAATTGATGTTCGTGGTGCACATAACATGAACGAACTTTTGGCCCATATTAAAGCTCTTGATGAGTATCGCACAGGAAGTGTTAAAATTTGCTTTTTGACATCAAGCTCTCGTGTTTTGTTAAAGCGGTATCAGGAAACACGTAGAAAGCATCCACTGGGAGATCATTTGGATATAGCGGATGCTATTAAAAAGGAAATGAAGCTGCTAAAACCTCTTGCAAGCGTTGCGGACTTGGTGCTTGATACGGGACAGCTTAATATTCACCAACTGAGAAGCTTTATTAGACATTCTTTTTCTGGAGGTCGGCATCCGATTATGCTCGTGAATTTTATCTCGTTCGGATTTAAATATGGGGTGCCGTCGGAGTGCAATTTTATTTACGATCTGCGTTCTTTGCCAAACCCTTATTTTGTAGATGAATTACGTGATTTAGGGGGCATGGATGAGGCGGTGATAAAATATTTTTTTGGACACAAAGAGGTAAAAGAGTTTTGGAAAAAGTTTATTGATTTTGTTTCTTATACTTTGCAAAGATCATACGAAGAAGGTCGATATGTTGTTAATATTGGAATTGGTTGTACCGGTGGTAGACACAGATCTGTTGCTTTTGTTTGTAAGTTAGCAAACGAAAAAATTGAAAATGTTCACGTATTGATTAAGCACCGTGATTTGAACAAAGATCTAGATTTGAGAAGAGGCTCAAAGTACGAACCGTTTGTTGGTATGGATAAAAAAGAAAAAGGAAAGGAAGATGAGGTTTAAACAATTTTTTTTTCGTGTTGTATTTCTCGCTGAGATAACGTTGTTTTGTTGGGGATATTTTTGGGGTGAACACGGAGTTGCGCAAATTGATGTTCTTGTTATTGAAAACAATAGTGAGGAGCAAAAGGTAGAATTGCTTAAAGAAGAAGTTTCCGTCTTGGAAGACAAGATAGATCAATGGGGGAAAAATTCTTTTTATCGCGAACAAATAGCAAGGGAAAAGTTGCAAATGAAATATCCAAATGAGCAGGTATACCTAATTCAGAATTAGCAAGATGTTGTTGCTTTGCCAAATATGTGGCAAATGTTTATAATCATTTGAAGTGCTAAAATAATGTTTTCACGACTAAAACTTACGAAGTGACGATGGAAGAAAAAAATACTGACATTATATCTGAGCAGGATTCAAGAGAGAAAGATTCAGCCGAACATCAAATTCGACTAAAAAAAGTAAAAGAATTGCGTGATAGCAAAATTAATCCTTGGCCTACAAATGTAAAGATCAAAAATACGTGTGTTGATGCTATAAAAACTTACAAGGATGGACAAGAAGAAGATGGTCCGGATATCTCGGCCGCAGGAAGATTGATCGGATTTAGATTACATGGAAAAACTTCTTTTGGGCATATACAAGACAGGACTGGCAAGGTTCAAGTTTATTTTAAAAAAGATCTTTTAGGCGATGATCGTTTTGAATTTTTAAAAAAATACATTGACCGTGGTGATATTATTTCGGTTGCAGGGCCTGTGTTTAAAACAAAAACGGGTGAAATTACTTTAAAAGTAAAGTCATTCTCTCTTCTTTCTAAGTGCTTGCACCCACTTCCAGAAAAGTTTCATGGAATTGCCGATATTGAGTTAAAATATCGTCAACGTTATTTGGATCTGATAAGTAGCGAGGAGACCAGGAAAAGATTCAAAATTAGATCTAAGGTTGTTAGCTTGTTTCGTGAGGACCTGGAGAAGAAAGATTTTATAGAGGTCGAAACGCCAATGCTGCACCCAATTCCAGGAGGTGCTGTTGCTAAGCCATTTGTAACTCATCACAACGCCCTTGATACAGAATTTTATTTGCGCATTGCCCCGGAATTATATCTAAAGCGTTTGGTTGTTGGTGGCCTGGAAAGAGTATATGAAATTAACAGATGTTTTAGAAATGAGGGTCTTTCAACGCGTCACAACCCAGAGTTTACAACTATTGAGTTGTACTGGGCATATGAAGATTATGACGCGATGATGGATCTTATAGAGGACATTATTAAAAAATCTGTTACAGATGTTTACGGAAAAACGTCAATTCCTCTTGGAAAGAATACGATTGATTACGGAAAGCCATTTGAGCGGTTGGCTATGAAAGATGCTGTTATCAAGTATGGCAATGTTGATGAAAAAATGCTTTCGGAAAAAAATATTGATGTTCTTATTAGCGAGCATAAAATAAAGATTGCCAACAAAAATGCGGGATGGGGACAAAAGCTATTTGCTTTGTTTGAAGAGCTGGTAGAAGACAAATTGATTCAGCCAACATTTATAATAGATTTTCCGGTTGAAGTTTCACCATTGGCAAAGCGTTATGATGACAACCCGGATTTTGTTGCTCGTTTTGAGCTTTATATCGGCGGCATGGAAATTGCTAATGGTTTTAACGAATTGAACGATCCTTTTGATCAAGCGGAGCGCTTTAATGAGCAGGTTGCTGCTCGTGAGGCTGGTGATGACGAGGCGCATTTCTTTGACCAAGAATACATTACAGCACTGGAGCATGGACTCCCACCAACTGTTGGTGCAGGAATTGGCATTGATCGTCTTGTGATGTTGTTGACCGATACTTTGTCTATCAAAGAGGTGATATTGTTTCCAACTCTAAAGAAAAAAGACTAATTTTTGGTGTTTATAAAGGAGAGAGATGAAGTTTTACATTATCATTTTTTTAGTTTTTTCTGCAACGGTAGCATTTTTCTTTAACAAAAAAGGGCGGGCTAAACGTGGAAAGTCAAAATCTAAAATAAATGTTCCGCCTGTTCAAGCTAACAAAGGTGTAGGATTGGTTGTCGCTTCTAAGGGGTTTCAGCCTGTAGAGTATTTTGATACAAAAAAAGAAATAGAAAAAGCTGGACTTAAAGTTATAACAATTTCTGATTCTAGTGGCTCTGCGTTGTCTGCAGGTGCTCCAGGTGGTGTTTTAAAGGCCAAGGTCGATGTTACTCTTGATAATGTTAACTTAAATCTTCTTTCAGGCTTTTTTATTATCGGCGGTCCTGGCGCAACGGAGATTTTGTCGAACAATAATAACATTAAAACAGTTTTGAGAGAGGTTCATGGAAGAAATATGCCTTTTGGTGCAATTTGCATAAGTCCAAGAATATTGGCGACTTTTGGATTGTTGCAAGGCAAAAAGGCAACAGGTTGGAATGGCGACGGCAAACTAGAAGAGATCTTTGAAAAAAATGGTGTGGTTTTTGTAGATCAGCCTGTGGCTCGAGATGGAATGATTATAACAGCTTCTGGGCCCTCTGCATCAAAGGCATTTGGAAAAACAATTGTTGAGGCGGTAAGTTTAGTATGAGGCTTTGGGAATTAGACGTTCTTCGTGGTGTTGCAATAATCGTTGTTATTTTGTTTCACGCCGTAAATGATCTAATCTTTTTTACTAATAGTTCCTGTACTGTCTTTTTATCTGATTTTTTATTTATTCGCAAAGGGGCGGCCATATTCATTTTTTTATCGGGACTTGTTGCTACAATACGTTACAACAAGGATGTAAAAAGGGATGGGTTTTTAGAATACATCGGTCATGTGGTGAGCCGGGGAAGAGTCTTGGTTTTTGCTGCCATTTTGGTGTCTTTGGCCACTTGGCTTTTTGATCCAGAAAGAGTCGTCTATTTTGGAATTTTGCATTTTCTTGTTTGTGCTTCATTTTTGAGTCTATTTTTTATTCGTTTGTGCTGGTCAAATATGTTTGTGTCATTATTGTTTTTTGTTCCGTCGTTTTTTCTAACAAGGACGTTGTTGCCTTATCGTGGTCTTATTTGGTTGGGGTTTTCTCCGCAAGGACTATGTTCCTTTGATTATTTTCCACTAGTTCCGTGGTTTGGATTTTATTTACTAGGCATCACATTTGGTCATATTGCGTACAAGGGTGGATATAGGCAGTTTCACCTTCCAGATTATTCAAGAAACCCTTTTATAAAGAGAATAGCTTTTTTAGGTAGACATTCACTTTTTGTCTATATGATTCACCAACCAATTATTTTTGGAATTTTACGCGTTACAAGGTTATATTAAAATTATGAGCTCAAAGTCTGACCAAAACAAAAAAAAACAATTTTTACATGGGCAAAAATATGTGTGGCAGATTCCTTATTTTGATACGGAAAAAGTCTGTGATATTTCAGGAAAATATAATTTTTCTTTTCCTATTGCGCAAGTTTTATTCTCTCGTGGATTTATCGATAATAACGAAATAGATTCTTTTTTATTTACTTCTTTTGAGCGAGATGTTTCTCATCCTTCGTTGCTTAAAGATGCTCAAAAGGCTGTTGACAGAATTTTAAAGGCAATTGAAAATAAAGAGTCCATTTTAGTTTGTGGTGACTATGATGTTGATGGTGTGACTTCGACAGCCATGATGATGTTGTGCTTGTTGCCTCTTGGTGCCAAAATTAATTTTTTCTTGCCACATAGAGAGCGGGATGGTTATGGATTGTCAGAAAAAATAGTAAAGCGGGCGGCAAAGAACAAGTATTCAGTTATTATCACAGTTGACAATGGAATTACGTCATTTGAGGCCGCAAAGATGGCAAAAGATAGTAAGATTGATCTTATTATAACGGATCATCACAAACCCCATAGCACTCTTCCTGAGGCTTGTGCTATTGTAAATCCAAATCAAAAGGAATGTGTTTACCCCTGTAAAATTTTGGCTGGAGTTGGGGTTGCGTTTAAGGTGCTTTCTCTTCTTTATGAAGATATTGGGCGCCAATTGCCGCCTAAAGTATATGAACTCTTAATGCTTGGAACCATCGCGGATGTTGTTCCTCTTTTGGATGAAAATCGCTATTGGGTGCGGCATGGATTGGCGCATGTAAATAAAAATGAGAGTGAAGCTTTGCGTGTTTTAAAAAGCAATAGTGGATTGAACAAGCCACAAATCTCTTCAATAGACGTGGCGTTTAATGTTGCGCCTCAGATCAATGCGTTGGGTAGGTTAAAAGATGCTCGTCAGGGGGTTCAGTTTTTAATTGGATCGGACAAAAAAACGGTGGAATCGGTTGGTACAACTTTATGGGAGCTAAATCAAGCTCGCAAAGAGGTAGAACGATCGATTATAAACGATGTGGAGCAAATAATTTTATCAAAGCAAATTGATGTTGAACGTGAAAATATTATAATGGCGGCACATGATAACTGGCCATCTGGTGTTATAGGACTTGTTGCTTCTCGGTTGGTCGAGAGTTATGGTAGACCAGCTTTTTTATTTCATTTAACCAAGGATGGAAAAGCAAAAGGATCTTGCCGGTCCATTGAGGCTTTTAATATTTTTATGGCATTGCAGGAATGTGAAGACATTCTAGATCGGTTTGGGGGTCATAGTCATGCGGCAGGACTTTCTTTGCCAAAGGAAAACCTCCCAATATTAAAAGAGCGTCTGGAAAAAATGATTTTAGAACAATTGACTCCTTTTGATTTACAACAAAAATTAAAAATAGATGCCCAAGTGTTGTTGCCAGACGTTACAAAAAAAATAGTTTCTGATTTGCAGCTTTTAGAACCGTTTGGTTGTAAGAACAAGCAACCAGTTTTCTATATTAAAGATGTGGTTCTTGTTGCTCCTCCAAAGTTACTAAAGGGTTTGCACGTGCGTTGTAAAGTTTTTGCCGATGGGGTTACAAGGTCTCTTATTTTTTTCAATAGGCCGGATATTTTTGATGCATTGTTGTCAGTTGCAGATGGGCCATTTAGTGTTGCTGCATATGTGAGAGAAAATTTTTGGAATGCACAGCAGTTAATTGAATTGCAAGGTGTTGATATAGCTTTTAATGATGGGGAGAAAGATGATAATAACAATTGATGGTCCAGCAGCGAGCGGAAAATCTAGCTTAGCACAATATTTGGCAAAGGATCTTGGTTTTATTTATTTGTCTTCTGGAATGATTTTTCGTGCAATTGCTTATGTTTTAAAAAATAATTTTGGGTACGTGGTTGAAACAATAGATAATGTTTCTGAAGATGAGCTAGATCAAATTTTTAATCTTAATGCTTTCTCTTATGTCTTTAATAGTAAAGACGGATCAATAAAAATTTCATTTCGAGAAAAAGATGTAACGCCATATTTAAAGCTAAAAGAAATGGACGAATATTCCTCTCTTCTAGGTAAGCATCAAATGACGAGAAAGTTCATAAAAAAGCTTCTACATGATTTTGTGGAAAATGAAAATGTTGTTGTAGAAGGGCGCGACATGGGTTCAGCTGTTTTTCCGGATGCCGATTTCAAATTTTATCTTACAGCAGAATTGGACGAGCGGGCAAAGCGTTGGAGAGAGCAACAACAACAAAAAGGAAAAATATACACACAAAAAGAGGCAAAGAAAATTGTTTTTGATCGCGACGAAAGGGACAAAAACAGGAAGATTGATCCTCTTTGTATCCCGAAAAATGCCGTTATTATAGATAATACCAACCTGAAACCTTATCAAACAGTTGATAAAATCAAGTCTTTTTTGCCGTTTTTAAAGAATTAATATCCAATACTAACGGCGTAACCCATTTCATCATCACTGAGTTTATAGCGGTTGTTTGTGCTTTGTACTCGAATTGGCTTTTTGCCATTACTTTTTATGGCCGGCTTGCATTTTTTGCATGGCTTTTTTTTATCGTATAATAAAAAAGATTGGTAAGGTTTGTTTGGTTTTTTAATTTTTTTGTTTTCTCCTTTTTTACAACATGCAAGACACAACAAAACTGCCATAGAAAGACTTAGGCTTGCTATAATTCTTTTCACTGATTCTCCCTTATTATTTGGTTTTTCTAGGTGCCTTTTTTTTTGTTTTTGGCTCAAATGTTCCTTTTTTAAACGCTGCCTTTATAACGTCGTCCATTGTTTTGACAAAGTTAAGTTTCATTTTTCCAAGGTCTAGCTCATTTTGGACCTCTTTAAAATCATTTTTGTTCGCTTCGGGAAGAATGACAGTTGTCATTTTGTTTTGCTTTGCTGCCAACAACTTTTCTTTTACTCCACCAATTGCCAAGATTCTTCCTCGGAGAGTTATTTCTCCGGTCATGGCGGTTTGTGCCAATACACTTTTTTTAGTAAGTGCGGAAATTAAAGAAGCACACATTGTAATACCCGCAGATGGCCCATCTTTAGGCGTTGATCCTTCTGGGACGTGAATGTGTATATCGCAGTCGGTGTAGAATGAATTTTTAAGTCCAAGTTCTTTTGCTCTAGATCTGATATAGCTGAGAGCTGCATGCGCAGATTCTCTCATAACTTCACCCATTTGGCCAGTCAAGCTCAGTGATCCTTTTCCTGGCAGGACGGTTGTTTCAATTTCAAGAACTTCTCCGCCAACCTCAGTCCATGCAAGGCCTGTTGTTAAGCCTATTTTTTCTTTACTTTCGTCTAGATCGGTTTTTCTGTACTTAGGGTAACCAAGCCATTTTTGAATCAACTCAGGAGTAATTGTTACGGATTTAACTTTTTTGTCTTTTAATAGTTCCTGAATAGATTTTCTCATTATTTTGGTCAGAATGCGTTCAAGTTGCCTGACTCCGGCTTCTCTTGTGTAGTCGTTTATTATCACTTGAAGTTGTTTTTCTGGGAGCTTAAATTGTTTAGTTGTAAGGTCGTATTCCTTAATGTTTTTTGGGATAAGAAATCGTTGTGCAATTTCTGTTTTTTCTGGCTCAGTGTATCCAGGGAGATAAATAATTTCCATTCTGTCGTAAAGTGCGTAAGGAATACCCTCTGGCATGTTTGCGGTTGTAATAAACATAACTTTAGACAGATCATATTCAACATCTAGAAAGTGGTCTACAAAGGTGTGGTTTTGTTCTGGATCTAAAACCTCCAACAATGCGGCAGCTGGGTCTCCGTGCATATCACGTGAAAGCTTGTCGATTTCATCGAGCATGATAACAGGGTTGCCTTTTTTTGCTTTGCGCATTGCCTGAATAATTTTGCCTGGCAAGGCACCAATGTAGGTTCGTCGATGTCCTCGAATTTCTGCTTCATCTCGTATTCCGCCTAAAGATATTCTTACGAACTCTCTTCCTAAGCTGCTTGCTATTGAATGACCCAAAGATGTTTTTCCGACACCTGGAGGACCAACAAGACAAATAATCGGAGAGCGTGTTAAGCTTTTTGAGAATTTTTTTGCAGCGATAAATTCGATTATTCTTTCTTTTGCTTTTTTCAGGCCGGCGTGACTTTTATTTAAAATTTTTTCTGCTTGAGCAAGACTAATTCTGTCTTTGCTTATTTTGTCCCAAGGTATAGAAATCATCCAATCAACGTAATGCCTGCTTACAACGGCTTCGGATGAAAGAGGAGGCATCTGTTCAAGGCGTCGCAATTCTTTTTCTACCTTCTCTTTTGCTTCTTGAGTCAACTTGAGCTTTTTTATTTTTTCCCTGATTTGGTTAATCTCAGTTGACTGGTCTTCTCTTCCTAACTCTTTTTGTATTGCTTTGAGTTGTTCTGTTAAGTAGTATTCTTTTTGGCTTTTTTCTACTTGTGTTTGAACTTTTCCTCGAATTCTTTTTTCCATCTTTAAAACTTCGATTTCCTTTTTTAGAAAACGATTTATCTTTTTAAGACGTTCCTTTAGGTCCGAAGTTTCTAAAATTTCTTGTCGTTCTGCGATTGAGAGGTTGCTTATATTAATTGCTACGATGTCGGCCAGAAAGTCTATATCATCAATATCTTTAGTCATGATGTCGATGTCTGATGGGGCTTTTTCATTAAGCTTTGAGTATGAGTTGTACAAGTTGCGCAGGATTCTCCATAGGGCTTCAACTTCAACGGTGTAGTCTTTCCCGGTTGTTTCTACATCTTCGCAGTTTACAGTGATGTGGGATCCGACGATTTTTGATTCAATTACTCTAGCTCTATTTATACCTTCGACGAGTATTTTAAGAGTTTTATTTGGCATGCGCATTACTTGCAAAATTTTTGAGCGGGTGCCGTACATGAACACGTCGTTTATTGTTGGTGTTTCTGTGTTAGAGTTTTTTTGAGTTGTGATGAAAATATTCTTTCCATTTTTTAGTGCGTACTCAACGGACTCTATAGATGAACTTCTTCCGACAATAACTGGTATTATGCTCTTTGGTAGGATGACGACGTTTTTTAATGGAAGAAGTCCTAGAAACTCATTTTTTTTCTTGTCTTCGGCTTCTTTTGTTTTTTCTGTGTGGCCTGCTTCTATCATTTTTTCTTCCTATATGAATCTAATTCTTTTAATTCAAATTTTTATTATCATCCCAAAGCAGAAAATATACCATGAAACACTCTTTTAGTAAAATTGCAGCATTTTGGAATTTTGTTAAATATGGCTTTATAAAGGGGTAATTTGAGGCTTTTTGGGAAAATTATTTTTTTCATGAATTTACTAATGCAAAAAGCTTAAGTGCTAAGTGCCATATTAAAAAAATGACGATATAGTTTTATCACAATAAAAATTAAAAGTAGCTTTTTGAGTAAATTTAGTTATAATTGTTATCTTTTCCAAAAAATTGAGACATTGGTTGTCGTAGTTTTCTATTGTTTGTTTTACACGCTATATCTAGGGGTTTAGAGGTTTGTTTATGTTGGAGCGCTTGTTTTCATTTTTTCACGGAACATTTGAAAACAAGAATGAGTTAAAAAAGTTTTGCTTTCTTTCATTGATTCTTGGGATCATTATTGGTATTTACTGGGTTTTGCGTGTACTAAAAGATAATGTATTTTTCAAGGTGGTTGGGGCTGGGTGTCAGCCTTCTGCAAAGCTTCTTTCTCTTTTGATAACGATTCCAGTTGTTCTTATTTATTCTAAGTTGGTCGACAAATACTCTCGTCTGAAAATTTTTTATATCCTAGGAATATTTTTTGGTGGAATGTCCATTGTGTTTGCATTGTTGATGTTGCATCCGACTTTTGGATTGGAAAATACAGTTGTTAGTCCTTATAGAATTTGGGGATGGTTGTGGTATGCTTTTGTTGAAGGTTTTGGTTCAACAATGGTTGTGTTGTTTTGGTCGTTTACATCAGATATTACCTCGTCTGAATCGGGAAAAATAGGTTATCCTATAATTACAATGGGCGCTCAAATTGGTGGACTTGTATTTACTTTGTTTTTTCGTAATGTAACAAAATTTTATGGGGCTCCGTGGGTTGCTTTTATAATCGCAGGATTAATTGTATTGATTCCAGTTCTGGTGCATTATTTTATAAGAATTATGCCAAAAGAGCAGATGGGTGGCTTTGCTGGTGTTCGACAAAAACAAAGTAAGAGGACCTGCTTTTGGGATGGATTAAAGTTGATGCTTTCTAATCCATATCTTTTGGGCATTTTTGCTGTTGTTTCTTCATATCAAATTGTGATGACAATTGTTGATTTTCAATTTAAGTGTTTGGCTGATACGTTTTTAGTTTGTCACAAGGCGTTTGGAACATATTTGTTTGATGCTGCAATTTATATAAACGCAATTTCCATTTTATTTTTATTGCTTGGTGTAAATTCTATAAGTCGCAAACTAGGATTGACGGCTTCGTTAATACTTTTGCCTTCGTTGGTTGCGGCCTCCTTGTTTGTTCTCAAGGCACATATGACACTTCCAATTGCATTTTGGGTAATCGTATTTTGCAAGGCTATTAACTATGCCTTAAATCAACCAACAAAGGAGCAACTTTATATTCCAACAACAAAAGAGGCCAAGTACAAGTCTAAGGCCTGGATAGATATGTTTGGATCACGATGTTCAAAGTCTGTTGGTTCTGCCGTTAATCTGCTTCATCCGGTTTTGGGTCCAGCATTGTTTGTTATTGTTAGTACCGGAATATCGCTTGGAATAATTCTTGTGTGGATTCTTGTCGGTATATTTCTTGGTGCGTCCCATTCTCTTGCTATTAAAAACAAGCGAGCAGTTTGTTAAGTTTTGTAGTATAATTGTTTAGCATTCTGATTTTGAAGATATCAATAGCAAATTTTTACTCTGTATTTTTTTTAAGGAGGGGTGAGCGGTGTCCTAGCGGGAAAAAGGTTGTTTTTTAGGGAGAAAATTTACAAAATATTAAGGCTGTGTTATTTTTATTAGTGTAATCTAAAAATTAAAATTTATGATTATTTTTCAATAAGGACTTATATGTTTAAGAAACTTGCGAGAACCTTGTATGGCAACTTTGAAAGCAGAGAGGAGCTGAAAAAATTCGGTCTTTTGGCTGTTATTTTCGGTTTTACTATCGGAGTATACTGGGTGTTGCGACCGCTGAAGGACAATGTTTTTATCAACATGGTAGGGGTTGACTGGCAGCCTTACGCAAAAGTTCTTTCGCTTTTCTTTATTGTTCCTCTTGTCATTTTGTATTCTAAGCTTATAGATAAGTATCCTCGTCATAAATTGTTTTATGTTTTAGCTGGGGTTTATGGCGTTTTGGCTTTGCTTTTTGGTATAGCCATGATGCATCCAACCTTGGGTTTGGCAAATCCTTTGACAAGTCCATGGAGAGTTCTTGGTTGGGCTTGGTACGTTTATGTTGAAAGCTTTGGCTCAATAATGGTTGCTCTTTTCTGGTCTTTTGCTGCTGATACCACAAATCCAGAATCGGCAAAAAGAGGTTTTCCTTTGGTTGCTCTTGGAGCTCAAATTGGTGGTGTTATCGGGCCATTTTTTGTAAAGCCAATAGTAAAGCAATATGGATCAGCTCCGTGTGCTATCGCAAGTGCGTTTCTTATTTTTGCAATAGCAGGAATGATCTGGATTTTCATGAAGTATACACCTCAAGATCAGTTAAAAGGTTTTGAGCAGAAAAAAGAAGCAGCTCCAAAGGCAAAGCCTAGCTTTTTGGATGGCATAAGGCTTATTTGCTCAGAGATGTATCTTTTGGGTATTTTTGTTGTAGTTTCGATTTATGAAATAATTGTTACAGTTTTGGATTTCAGGCTAAAGGCCTTGGCATCATCTAAGTTTTCTGCTGTTGTAATGGCTGCAAATGGTGGTGTTTTAGATAAAGGTATGTTGGACAAGCTTCTTGGTGAGTTTATGTTCAGCTTTGCTACTTGGACAAATTTTGTTGCATTAATATGTATCTTAGTTGGTGTTAACACAATTGGAAGAAGGATTGGCCTAACAGCTTCTCTTATTTTAACTCCTGTATTGGTTGGGCTTTCTGTTGTTACTTTAAGTTTCTATCCAATGTTGGTCGTTGCATTCTGGATTGTTGTTTTCAGCAAGGGTATAAACTATGCTTTAAACCAGCCATCAAAAGAGCAGTTGTATATAACGACATCAAAAGATGCAAAGTACAAATCAAAGGCATGGATCGATATGTTTGGGTCTAGGTCCTCAAAGGGCATTGGCTCACTATTAAATATGCTTAGAAAGGTTATCGGTAATTCTGGTTATGCGGCTATTAGTACTGTTGTATCGCTGGCATTAATTTTCCCTTGGATTTGGGTTGCTATATATATTGGCAATAGAAACAAGAAGGCTGTTCAAGAGGATAAGGTAGTATGTTGATTTGGTATATTACTGAAAAAGAATACTAATTAAATAAAGGCTTTCTAAGGCGTTTGGACTTAGAAGGCCTTTTTGTTTGGTTGAGGGGTTTGTGTGTTGTATGTGGTTCCTTGCAAGGGGGTTGAAGTATGGGATCTATAGTTTCTAGGTGGTTTGGATCTTTTTCTGGAATGTCAAAGGACGATCGCTTACAAATTTTCATGATGGGAGTCGTATTTTTCTTTGTTGTTGCTGCTTATACAGTGGCAAGAGAATTTAAAGACTCTGTTTTTATGACTATTGTTGGGCGTACATATATTCCGGATGCCAAGTTTGCGTCGATGTTTGTGCTAATTCCGTTAATTTTGTTGTATTCAAAATTAGTGGACAAAACACGACGATACCAGTTGCTGTGTATATATAGTACAATTTATGGTGTTTTAGGTTTGGTTTTTACGTATTTTCTTGGAACTAATATTGGTATAGTAAATACAGTTCAGGATCCGCATAGGATATTTGGATGGCTTTTTTACTTTTTTATTGAAGGTTATTCCCCGTTTGTTTTGAGTGTGTTTTGGGCGTTTGCAAATTCTATTACAAGTCCTGGCCTGGCAAAAAGAGGTTATGGGTTCATGATAGCGCTTTCTAAGCTTGGTGGTGCGCTTACTTCTGGTTTTGCGTGGTTTTTATTACATAAGAAATTTTCGTTGGGGGCGACAACGCTATCGGATGTTGCGATACATCAGATAATCTTAGGGGCTTCGTCTTTGTTATTACTGTGTGTTCCTGTTGTTACTATTTGTTTGATGAAAGCGGTGCCAGGATACAAGCTTCATGGATATGAGGCTGCATATAAGTTTGAAAAGGCACGAGGGAAGGCTGGCGAGGCTAAAACAGGCGCTTGGTCTGGACTGAAAATGTTTTTCCGATACCCGTATATTTTGGGTATTTTTAGTATGTTATTTTTCTATGAACTTTTTAATATGGTTCTTAATTATCAGCGTCTTGGTATTGCAGAAGCTGTTTATGGGAACAATGTTTCTGGGATAACTGGATTTTTGTTCCAACAAATGTTTGCAACACATCTAATTGGATTTTTTATATCGTTATTTGGAACGAGCGTGTTGCTAAATTGGCTTGGTGAGAGAACCTGCCTTTTATTGATTCCTATTACTACAGCGATACTCATTTCGTTCTTTTTGTTTAGTTATTCTCCTACTTCTATTATCATTGCCTATGTTGGAATACGTTCTATAAATTATGCTTTTAGTTATCCTGTTAGAGAAAGTCTTTATATTCCTACGGTAAAAGAAATGAAGTTTAAATCCAAGTCATGGATTGATGCTTTTGGAACAAAATTTGCAAAATCAACAGGGCAAGTTTTTAATAAGTTTGTACAAAAATATTGCATGAACTTTTTCTTTGGTGTACATGCAATATTTTTCTCGGTAGCTATAGGTGTTTGGCTTGTTTCAGCATTCTTGTTGGGGCGTCGGTATCAAAAAGCAATTATGGCAAATGAGGTTATAGGGGAAGACTTTGCCAGTAAAAAAAATGAGCCGGAGAGTGTTGACAATGTTGTTAAAGCGATAACGATAATGGGCTGGTTTAAGTCTAAATTTGGGCGTTAAATTGGGAAAGATGGAAATTGAAATTTTCGTTGTATGTGCTACAATACAAGATGTTAGCGTTATTTTTCTAATGTAATTTTGGCAAGGAGTTGTATGCAAACAGGTATTAAAGAACAAATACGATATGCGATGGAAGGTTTTTGAATGGTAGATCTTAAGACTCTAATTAAAGCGGGTGTATATTTTGGCCACCGTACATCAACGTGGTCACCGAAAATGAAGCCGTACATTTGGGGTAAAAAAGGCGAGATTTGTTTAATAGATGTTTCTAAAACAGCAATCCAAATGGAAAAAGCGGCAAGGTTTTTGGAAGATATTGTTTCACAAGGTAAATCCGTTTTATGGATCGGAACCAAAAAGCCTGCACAGGCCGTTGTGAAAGAAGTAGCAGCGAAACTTGGAGCTTGTTTTGTTACACATCGTTGGATTGGTGGAACTCTTACAAACAACAGTCAGGTAAAAAAATCCGTTGCAAAATTACTACATTTCAAAGATATTTTAGAAAAAGCTGATAAGTTTCCTTACACAAAAAAAGAGCGAAATTCTTTCATGAAGATGGCCGAACGGCTTAGCAAGAATGTTGGTGGTATTAAAGATTTAAAGCTTCCATTGGGTGCTGTTGTTATTGTTGATATTGCAAAAGAACATTCAGCGTTGAAAGAAGCGGTTTTAGAAAAAATTCCAGTCATTGGCTTGGTAGATACAAATTGTGATCCGTCATTGGTTGATATTGTAGTACCGTGTAACGATGATTCTCCTAGGTCTATCAAGGTTGTTTTAGACTATCTGAGCCAGGCCGTTGAAAGAGGAAACGGTAAGCAAAAAGAACTTGCAGCAGAAGGCGCTGAGGATAAGGTCGATGCAGACAAGGATCCAAAAAAAGTAGCAGCTAAAAAGGTAGAAGAGCCAAAGAAGGCTGTGGCTAAAAAAGTAGAAGAGCCAAAGAAGGCTGTGGCTAAAAAAGCAGAAGAGCCAAAGAAGGCTGTGGCTAAAAAAGTAGAAGAGCCAAAGAAGGCTGCTGCAAA
>Ga0257119_1001468_pt1 | contig 16404 bp, 22 predicted proteins | sample SI112_200mmetaG_FD_190179 | JGI IMG/M metagenome (GOLD analysis project Ga0257119, IMG submission 190179) | Marine microbial communities from Saanich Inlet, British Columbia, Canada - SI112_200m | ecosystem: Environmental > Aquatic > Marine > Inlet | place: Canada: British Columbia | collected... | reverse complement strand
CACTGCGGATGGAAAATATTCAAGGACGACGACAAACTAATCGCCAAGAAATGGGGTGCGAGAATGTCCGTTGATATTAACGATAATATCCAATCAGCCAAACAAAAATTATTCGATTCAATTAAATTGATGCGAGATAAACAAATCTCACTGAAAGAAAAGGACTATCCAATGACACAAAAAGAAATCCAACTGGCAGCAGGGACACCATTACCCGTATCGATTGTCGTCGATTATGCCAATAACACCAATAACACCAATAAATACGAATACAGACGATCACCCAAATTCGTCGCGCTGTTTATCTGTACCAAATGCGATAATGTCTGGGCGTCAGATTGGTCATGCACGAAACGAACCGAAAAGAATCCAGGGTTCGAGTATTACACCGGATTACCTAAATGCCAACATAAAAAAATATGTCCGAGATGCCGACCGACACATGATCAAAACGAATATAATAAATTATATCTAAAATCCAGAGCCAAGAGGTATCGGAAAGGATTAAAATGAGTAAAGCAGAACGAATCGTTGATATGATGGGCGAATTAATTACGTCGGCCTCAATTACCGGAGCGGTCGAAAAGGTCCAAGCGATATTGGATGAGCCGGATGAGATTGTAGCAGCCGAAGCGTTTTACGAGTTAGACATGACTGTCTGCAACATATTGACCCGCCTCGACAAACTCGAATTAAGGGGAGACGTTCACGCTGACCGCATCAACAAACTCGAATCGAACCAGAATAACGATACCGAACTACCAAATATATCCGGGATTTATACACGTATCAGCAAACTAACAGAACGGGTCGAATCACTCGAAAAAACAAGAGTGGACGACTTCGCACTAAATATTGTTGGACGACTTAAAACCGTCGAAGCAAGACAGGCGAATCAAGACAATCCAATGCGATAATCCGTCGATTAATTAAAATCGGTACAAATTGGCGGATTCGGTCGTATATTTGCGACCAAGATGACAGCAAAAAAACAATTAGGAAACAACGGCGGAATTACCGGCAAAGGGTTTAAACCTGGGGTCAGTGGAAATCCAAAAGGCCGACCTAAAAAGGGCTTTACTGTTACTGAATATCTACGTCAAGCGGGCGAATTAACCGCACCCAAACCGTTAAGGGATAAGCTGTTAGAATATTATATACTACCGAAAAACGTTAAAATAACCATGTCGTATGCAGTCGCACTACTCGCATACATCGAAGCCGCCGACTCTAAACCGTGGGCGTTTTCGTTTATAACAGACCGGACCGAGGGCAAACCCGCCCAGACGGTTATCCAAAAGGATTCAAATAAACCCGATTTCAGTGAAGTCGAATTTGTCCGGTTCAAACAGTGAGATTACAATTCCACCAGGAGGACTATCTACCGCATCAATGGGAGTTCCTGACCTCACCGAACCAAATCAAGGGACTCGTCACCGGGTTTGGTGGTGGTAAGACTCATATATTTCTGACCGAAACATTCCATAATCACGTCATGTTGAAGAACTCGACCGGCATATCGAACGGGTGGATCATTTACCCGACTTATGATCTGGCGGAAGAACTATTTGTCGGACCATTCCGGGACCTACTTGAAGAAAATTACATCGATTACGAATACAACGTCAGTAAACACCGGTTTGAATCTGATTTCGGACGTATCAAGATATACCAATTACAAAAACCGGCATACATTGTCGGGGCAGAATTGACCTACATCGGATTTGATGAATTTGATATTGAGTCGTGGAAGAACTGCCATACAGCATGGACCAAATCGATCGGTCGAATGAGAGGGTCGGAAACGGTCCGAATCTACTTTGTGACCACACCGGAAGGGTTCGGATACACGCATAAACTATTCGTCGAGGACAATGACGGATCGCGTCACCTGATACACGGCAAGACGACCGATAATCATTTCTTACCTGACAATTACATTAAATTACTTCGGGATACATACGACGAAACTTTACTCAAAGCGTATATGGACGGTCAGTTCGTCAATCTGCAATCCGGATCGACCTATTACAATTTCAACCGCGACAATAACGTCAAACCGGTCAAATACAATCCGAATTTACCGATACGATTCAGCGTCGATTTTAACGTTGATCCAATGGTCGGTAATTTGAGTCAGTTATATTCAGACTCCCCTCGGTATAGGATATTCGATCAGATTAAAATAAGCCACACCGAAGGGCGACTATTGACCGAGGACGCCTGCGCCGAGGTACATCGACGTTATCCTGGTAATGCCAGATATATTGCTTACCCTGATCCGGCCGGTAAATCACGCGGGACGTCATCGCGTCGGTCAGATCACCAGATATTAATAGATAATCGATTTGAATTACGGGTCAAACGAAAAGCGCCATCCATTGTCGATTCGGTTAATGCGGTCAATAAGATATTGCCGGACGATTGCGTTATGGACCCGAAATGTCAGGAACTGATTAAAGATTTTGAACAGGTTATCAATAAACCCGGTACGCGGGACATTGATAAATCGAATAAATTACGAACTCACGCATCCGATGGATTTCGGTACGAAGTGGACTATGAATCACCAATTAACCGACCATTCTACGGAAGGATGCCAAGATGATACATCAAAATTTAGGGAAACAATTACTTGACGCTGCGAAGTTAGCATTTGACAAAAAATCGATTGACCAATGGGTCCAGGACCGGAATATGGCACTGGATTATTTTAATGCGAATACACTGAAATACACCGAGAACGTTTTAAAGATCGGCACGCTGCCATCCGGATTAATGAATCCGACGAAACGGATAATGGAACGGGTCAGTCTGGTTTACATGGTCGAACCGATCCGATCGATCGATGGTGAAATATCCGAGATATACCAAGACGATTATGTCAATCTCGACATGAGGATGCAACGCGGTGAAATACTAACTAATTTGTTGGATGCGGTGGCGTTCAAACGGTCATGGCGTAACGATAAGATGGAAACCGATTTGATCTGGGAATATGAGTTATTATTCAGTACAGAAAACGCGATGCAACCGGTGGCGTTTACCTATCCAATATCGACCAGAGCACAGGCAAATAATGACGTCGCGATATGGGAATACTGGGACGCGGACCATACTTATCTGTACGAACGACCCAAAATCGGTCAGGAGACTGTTATCGGTAAGATCATAGAGGACCCGGATAATCCAGACCATGAAAACGGATACGGATTGATCCCAGTCGAGTTTGGATTTCGTGATGGCGTACCGGATCATAATTTTTTAGACGTCGATATTGCACGAGACGTCGTCCAGACCAACTTGATTATGAATGTAGTCGAAACGGCCAAGACCGGGAATATTGTTTTCCAGTCATACGGCAAGGAATGGATCGCCGGTGATAATGTCGATATTACTAAATTACCCGAGGGTGTTGACGAACGATTAGTCATTCCAGAGGGTGCGCAGTTTGGTATTGAGTCACCACCAAACACAATCGAATCGATCGAAAAGGCATTGGATGGAATGATGCGACGCGTATCGATTAATTGGCATCTACCCGCCGATTTCTTTGAGTCACAGCCGGAGAGCGGGACAGCCAGACGCGAACGGAATCAGGAGTTACAGGACGACAGGCGCAACGATATTAAACGATATAAGAATCTCGAAAAGGCATTATTTGAGATCGACAAAGTGATATTTAACGTTGAAACGGGTCGGGATATTGGATCAGAATTAACAATCGATTTCAGTGAAACCGAATACATCATGACCCAGGACGAAAAGCGTGAGGCTGACGATTGGGATTTGGCTCACAACATGAAGGACGAAGCTGATATATTGATGGAACGTGACCCGGACAAATTTCCAGATCGAGCCGATGCGGTTGAACATTTGGTCACTCGTGGTTGGGTCGATAAACAGAATCAGACCGAAGCGGACCGATTGGTTCAAGCGTTACAGGGTGGCCAAGTTAATCCGTAATGGCTCGGAAAATATGTCCACACTGTAAGAGCAACCAATATAAACACGTTGCAACGAGTATCACCGAGGCGAGTTGTGGCCCCTCAAAACCATTTAATAGAAATAGACATATTTTACAGGCTATATGCTTGCGGTGTAAAAAATACAGAGATTTAATTATAACAAAAAAAGATGATTAAATGCCAACACCTGAACAGCAAATCCAGAAGATTATAGACGATACCGTCGAGGTAATGACGGGGACTCTATTCGAGGTCACCGCCAACGTCGATCCGGCCGATATACCCCGCGTAATTAATGCGGTCCAATTAGATTTATTTACCGATGCGATGGAGTCGAGTATATTAAAAGTATTGGATGCCGGGTTCGTCGCAGAACTATCCGGATTGACTCAAATCAGTCCATTGTCCGGTCCGATTCTCCAATCGTATATCGACATTGAGGGCGCGTCATTTCTGGCTAATCTGGGCAATTTAGGTAATACGGTCAAAAACGAAGTGGCAAAGGGAATTTTAACCGGGGCAGGGCGGTCCGAAATTGCTCGCGCAATCACAGGATCGACACTGTCACCGGCCCAATTAGAGACGTTGATAAATACCGGATTGAGTACGTTTAGCCGTACGATAAACACAGCGATGCAGAACGAATTACCGGTCGAAACAAAATATCGATATGAGGGGCCACTGGACGAAAAGACTCGCCCAATCTGTATCGAAATGATTGCAGCAGGGGCGTTGACTATTGCGGAGATCGATTCGAGATTTCCAGGATCACGAACTGACGGGGGCGGGTTTAATTGTCGTCATGGTTGGTTTGCCGAGGAGGGTGTAAACATCAATCAGGAACATCGGGCCGGTAAGATTAAAGATAAATTGATTGCCGAAGATAAGTTTGGCAAACCGCAGACATTGCGACAGATACAAAGTGAGAGGGATTAATGACTGACCCATTACATAAGATTGCACATTCCGCGCACAAAAACGCGGTCCAATCCCCGCCTGATTCAGAAATATGTAATGGACATAAGCGGGCTAAAAAGATCGATAAGCCATTCATTATCATGGTGAGATACCCAAAGGCGAATTTCCTCCGAGATCATAATTGGCACAGAGAATTTGGCAGGGGTTATAAAACCAGAGAAATAGCTGAAAAGGTCGTGCAATTGAGACAACGCCAATGGATTAAAAACGTTGCCGAATACAAAGTAATTAATCGAGTAAATGCCGATAATAACTAAAGCTGATTGGGTCAGTATGGGCAACCAGACGCGGAAGTTCTGGCAGCGATGGACATTCCTTGACAAAAAGGATGTGAACGGGAAGAAATTCGAGGGCTATTCCAAATCATACGGCGAACGGAAACAAAACAATAAATTTAAACGTCAGGCATCGCAGTTTAAAAATTCAACCGCACCGATTCTTACCAGTGATTTAATGCGCGATCTGGCTGTCAAGAACGTCACGTCAAACGGATTCCAATTAGGTTGGACCAGTGAGGGCGCAAAAATCAAGTGGCTCGCCGATAACGGTCGGGTCATATCCGAACCGGGTCAACTTGTACCGGACGAGATGGATAAGATAACCAATAGAATCGTGAATAAATCGATCGATAAGTTTTTAGGACCGGATGAGACTACCACGATCAAAGTATAATTCAATCGACGAAATCAAATCAGACATAAACGAAACGACCTGGGCTCTTATTATTATTCTCGTAATGGTGTTTATCCACCACGACCATTTAGATCAGGGATGCGACGGATTAAAAAGGTTCAAAGGTTGTTAACCGAATTGGGTGGCGAATTATTGAATTGTAGCCGTGATTCTGCCGTTGATTTCTTGCCACATACCGAGGATATTAATGTTCCTGAATAACCCACCTTACACGACATTCGATCAGATCAGAGATGAGATAACGACGGACGAGTGCGTTTTGCTTGGGAACGGCGCCTCGATTAATGATCTGGATTTCGATAAGGTCGCACAGTATTTTACTATCGGAGTCAACCGGATCGGTAAAATATTTACGCCTGACGTCCATGTCGCGGTCGATAATTACATAACCGGACCGGATGGATACAATTCAACCTCCCCGGCTAAAGTCACCTGGAACGATTCAAAGATGGACGGATATATGCGCCACCACAGGGCAAAGGTTCCATCTATTCCGTTCGCTTTATGGTTCGCGTTTGAACTTGGATTTAAAACGATCTATCTATGCGGAGTCGATTTCAAGGGTGATTATTTCTGGGGTGAAAAGGCCGGGGCACATCAAAAGCTATCACTTGAACAGTATTATTTGACCTGTATTAAATCACAAATGTTACATATCGCAGATATTTCAATACTTTTATGTGAAAAAGGCGGTATATTATACCTGTGCAGTAAAGACAGTGAGATTGACTTTCTTGAATACACAGCTTTTTTAAATAAATGATTCTGACGGCTGACAGATACGATTCTATTGAGTCGATTAGGGCAGAGATAACGACGGATAATGGTTGCGTAATATTGGGGAATGGTTCATCATTGAACCGGCTAAATTTCGACCTTATCGGGCAGTATTTCACTATCGGCGTTAATCGAATAGGACGAATATTTACACCGGATGTTCATTGTAAACTCGATAATTATCCATTCGAGACTGACTCCCCGGCTAAAGTGAGCGGGAAAATTTATAAAATGGATGGATACATTCGGACCGCATATAAACATCCATCGATCGTATTGGCTTTATGGGTTGGGTTTGATCTGGGGTTTCGCACGTTTTATTTGTGCGGGGCAGACTTCAAAGGTGATTACTTCTGGGGTGCTGACCCGAATAAGTTCCAACATAATCCGCGTTACCATAAAGACATTACATCGTCACAGATACACAGGATCAAGTTTTTTGAATCGATTACAAACGAATTGGGCGGGACCGTTTACAACTGTTCTGACGATTCGGTAATTGATTTTTTAGAGTACACAGATTTATTTTATAAGGAATAAATTAAATGGGTATAACAGATACCATCGCGAGGATTCGCACAGGGTTAGGCGAGGATTCGCCACATATAGCAGATTTGAAAGAACTCGAATCTGGAATTAACACGGTTAAACAAACTCTATCGGATCAAAACCGCGTACTGGATGACGCAAAACGTCACCTAACGTCCGCCAATAACGAATCGAAAGAGCGTCGTTTAGCTAACGAGACTCTTGAAAAGGAACGTGACGAATTTAAAAACAAGTTGGATAAGTTTGAGACCGAATTTCCTTCTATGAAAAAGGAACTTGAAGAATATCAATCTTATAAAACTTCTCAATTAGATTCAGCGCGTACACGTTGGAACGAACGGCTTGGAATGATCCCTGAAACGGCGTCGGATGACGTTAAGGGTGCATTTAGGACCGCGTCGGATGGCGAGACATTATCGGATGAGGATGTCAGTTTCAACAACTCTAAATTCAAAGAGTACGAAAAATTGAACATTTTTAAGGTACAGAAACCAACTTCTAATATCAAGACGAATATTCCCGGATCAAGTAGTGACGGACCATTGACACGCGACCAGATTAAAAAGTTCACACCGCGCGAACGCAAAGCGAATCACGCCAGGATTACGGAGTTTTATCGTACCAGTTAGGCAATTTAAATGGCTAATGTTGACACGACCACCGCTGCCAATTTTATACCAGAAATGTGGGCAGACGCTATCCTCAATTATGCAGAGGATAAATTTCAAATAAAGAATCTTGTTACTGACCTCTCGTCTATGGTGGCGAATGGCGGTGACATCTTACACATACCCCGAGCGACAGAGGAAACCGCCGCCACTCTCACCGATGGCAACGCGATAACCTACGGCCGAAACACTGACCCAAAAACTGACCTCACGATTAATCAACACGCGTATGAAGCAAAGCGAATTACTGACGTTGTTAAGGTCCAGGAATCGGCTGAACTGTTCGAGATATATACCTCTACGATGGGTTACGCAATAGCGAAAAACATCGAAACGTATTTGGCACAGACTATTATCCAGAGTGCGTCAGCTAACGACACCGCACTCGGTACCGATAATATTCTGTCAGCCGCGAAACTACGGGCAGGAATCCAAAAGTTACTCGATATAAACGTCGATTATACCGATGGAAATACCTTCTTGTACGCCTCACCCGCCGCATACATGAATTTACTGGCTACTTCTAACTTTGCCGATTATGACAAATCAGGTTTGGCAAATAGTCCGAATGTAACCGGTCAGATTCTCAATGTTTACGGTATGCCAACGTTCAGTTCCACATTATGGGACGATGACGGTGGAACCGGTGACGAAACCGCGTCAATCTTTACGCGGGGTTCTGTATTATTTGGTATGCAGATTGCACCAAGAATACAAAGTAATTACGATATGGATTATCTTGCGACTCGCGTAGTTGTGGATGTTTTATATGGTGCTGTTTTGACACAGGGTGCCGCGTCTCCTGCCGGTCAAATCGTGAACTTTACGAATCCTGCGTAATTTGCAGGCTCTTGTAATAGGACACAACTGGGACAATGTGCGGGCGGGTCATGATAAATGGCCCCCCGCCCCAACCTCATTGCTTTTTGACAATTACGACGATTTCGATGGTGTTAAAATAACATCGCACGAAATTAGTCATGGATCAGACTATTTTGCTGAAGTCAATCCGCCCCAAAGAATACAAAAAAAAGATGGCACAATCATTTATGACAGTAAGATCATTTTTGAATTACCTTATAATTCCGGATTGTTGGGAGTTTGGTTTGCTTTAGATCAGGGTTTCGATCCAATATATACCGTTGGTATTGACATGATGGAATTAAATACCGGCGGGAATTACTGGGACGAGTCGAAGGTCAAAGATTATTTGGCCGGTAGACTAACCGAGGGATGTGAAGCGTATCCGTATATTAGATTGCACGAGTGCGGATTCCCTTGGAGGTCCAAAATACATAAGGCTCATATAAAAGATTCACGCGACAAATACTGGGCCGACCGTCGCAAACAAGATTTTTTAAACGATATGCAAGATTTATTAGATCAGTTTCCAAATCAGACTGTTTATAAATCGCATGATTTTTCATTATTACCAGTGGAGGTAAAAACATGGGTTTGAATAAACTCGATTTCGTTCCTTTTGAAGATTATATCTATTTTAGACGACCAGACGGGTCGATCATAGGGAAACGAGTACACGAGAAATTTAAAAATAAATTACCCGATGAGATGTGGGATCGATTCATGAAAATGAAATACGTTCCATGTGATTCATCCGGTGAACCATTGAAGAAAAAAGCCCCACCGAAAAAAAAGAAAGTGAGTAATACAGATGGCCTATCCTGACATAATTGAATTAACGGGGCCGAGTTCTAATCTATTAGCGACACCCGACGTATATGATAGTGCGGCCGTTGAGGATTCTGCGGTTCCAAAAGGGTCACCGGGGAATTTATATGGGATGTCCGGTTATAATAACTCTGGAAGCACTGTTTACATCCAGATTCATAATGCGACATCGTTACCGGCGGCAAGTACAGCGGTCGGAACCGGTATTATTGTAAAGGTTCTGGCGGATACCCATTGGGCATGGGACGCCGGACGGCATGGCACAGAATTATCCGTCGGAATTGTTATCGCTGCGAGTAGCACCGCGACGACTCTAACGGTCAAAACAGACTCGAATCAGTTGTTTCGCGTCGATTATAAATAAGGCGGTATATCATGTCAAAAGTAAGTAACGGACCCGGTGCGGTTGGAGATATTCCAGGATTAAATAGTACAAGTACTTTTACGATGAACCCAACGTATAATAAACGGACATCGTCTATCCCAATTTTATCGGCAGCACAAACAGTTACGGACTCCTTTATGGATGTCGGCAGTGAAATATCGTGTGGCACATATAGGTATCTTTATTTATATATGACCACTACGATCCAACAGGCTAATAATTTACGATTCAAATTCATGGCAAAACATGAATCAGGCGGGGCGGAAGAATGTGCGATGGATGAGGGTTTCGTCTCCATCTCCGGGACGACTGTAACGGCTCCATCTACTGCCGCGATTGATTATTGGGAACAGACCGAGGACGTAAATGCGGATTGGTTAATTAAAATCGAATTAAATAACTGTATCCCATACGTTCAGGTAATGGTTTTAGAAGGTACTGACGGAGGCACAGACGCAACGGTCGATACTCTCGACGCTGTACTGGGTTATTAATGCAGGTTTCAGTCAAGGATTTAGACCCTGGTTTACTCACTTCGATGGGTAAGTATGGTAATGTCAAATGTGTCCATAAGTTTGGGGCCGCTCCGAGTGGGATACAGGTCACGCCGACCGACGTATGGGATAGATCAGACGCATCCACAACCCAACAGATACACGTTGCACCGACACAAGCCCGACGACATCAATTATTATCCACTTCTGACGCTGATAGTGATACAGGTGGAACAGTTGCTCAAGGTGCAGGTGCGAGAACGGTACAGGTTTATGGATTGACGGCATGGACCTCAACGAAAGAATCGTCTGAAGTTGTTACAATGGATGGTACTGCGACGGGTGGCAATGCTGTCTGGACTACTGGAACGTATGTCTTTGTCCACCGTATTAAAGTAATAACCGCAGGGGCGACAGTAGGTGGTAACGTCGGAACGATTACTGCGATTGCTGAAACTGACGGATCAATTTCGGCAGCGATACTACCAGGGAACGGTCAGACCGAGATGGCTATTTATGCCGTACCAAGCACACAATCTTTTTATCTAACTGATTGGCGATGTAATATTGATAAGGCTATTGGTGGAGTTGCCTCGTGTGATTTTGAACTACGAGTTAATTCAGCACCAGATGTCAACCTAACTTTATTTTTACGAAAAAACGATATAGCTCTCCAATCTACGGGAGTAAGTATGTTCCAATCCCATTTTGACATTCCAGTTAAGTTTGCTGGGCCATGTATTATTAAGGTGCAAGGTATTGCGAGTGCTAACGATTTAGACGGTGAATCGTCATTTGATGGATATGTAATTGATAATTAGAGGTAAATATGTTGTTTAAAAAAGTACAGACACAAGCAGAATTTGTCGGGTTATCCATAGAGTCGTATCAAGCGATATATGAATTATTACTGACGAAATCACCTCAATCGATTCGATTAATGGACGGTTACAGCATGGTCCATATCCAAATCGTACTGGATGAGGCGAAGCGGTTGGAAAATGAGATTAATTCGAGAATGAGTGGTGGATATGTTATCGATGAGGCAACGTATGACAATGACGGAATCGAACTAACTCCAGTGGTTTATTTTAGTGTTACGGACGAGGCATCATTACAGGACAGTTTATCGAGCGAAATACTCGATATTAATGACGTCGTTTTTGATGTACGTATTTGGTCCGACGGGAATCCAGATGTCGAACCGTCTTGGACAGTCTATAAAAATAGTTTTGTGGTTGATAATGGCTGAAGCGAAACCAGTCGAAACCGCACCAGATATTATTCTCGATGTGGATTTTACTCCACAGGGATACAAAGATACAATCTCTGCGTTGTCAGGTAATGCGACGGTTAAAAACGGTGGATTAAATGTTGATTCGACTTCTACGGATTACGCCACATTAATCGAAGCACCCCTCACTATATTTTTCACTGTTAAGGTAATTCCAGACTCAACCACAGAAAAGATTATGAACACTACGGGTACGGTGGCGACGTTATCTGCTACCGCTGGGACTGTTTCGATGGATGTTGGCAGTTGGAGTATATTTGTTAACGGTGTATCAGGTGGTACGCTTGTGGCGGGTATAGAGAACGAAATCGTGGTAAATTCAACAGGTGCGTTCACATATACAGCTATTGAACTCGGTAAGGGTTTACATGGTAAAATGACCCAGTTCACGATGTATTATTCAGCCAAAACAGCCGATCAATCATTAAATGACTACAATAACGTCCGAAAAGTAGAATATAAATCAGACGAAATATTAAGAGTCGATGTCCGTAACGGTGTATTACAAAACGAATATGTCGATCAGGTTATCGGTTCGACAGTTCCCGAAGTCGTAAACACATCGGTCGAGGTCGTCCGTGATAGTACCTATGCGATGTTTTTCGATGGTGCGGATAGTAAGTTAGATTGTGGCAGTTACGACGATTTAACGGGTGATAAGTCTTTCATTGCTTGGATTAAGCCGTATAGTCTTGGTGAGAGTAGCGTCGGCAGAATATTTAATAATACCAAACTTGATATTCTTATACAGGCGACGAATAAGGTCTCAATATCGTCCGAATTATCAACTTACGTCCATTCTGCAAATAGTTCTGTTAAATTGGGGTTATGGCAATTAATCGTAATAACTCGTAATTCAGCAGGCGATGAAACAAATATATATATCAATGGCGTATTGTCAGGATCAGCAGATCAGGACTCAGGGACACCCGTAGCAGGATCAAACATAATTATCGGTAATAGTACTGGACAGACTCAAACCTGCTACGGTCTAATCGGTAACGCCCGAATCGAAAACGGGATATTAAGTTCGGCTCAAGCAATGCAGGTTTATACGAGTGAGGTTGGTTATTATGAGTAAAGTATTTGAGAGTCTTGTTAATGGCAGTTTACTCGATCCAATCGGTGGCAATAACGGTACATTGACTGCGGGTGTAAGTCGTGGGTTCGTCCAAACTGATAAGGGTCTGGCGTTGGAGATGGATGGTGCAAATACTAAAGTCGTTTATGGCGATATTGAGAATATTAAAAGTATCGGATTATGGATTAATCTTGATACGACCACAGAGCAAATATTAGAAGGTTCGGCAAACGATAAATTAATTCATGCAAGTACAGGGACTTTAACCTATACAGATTTCGATAATGCTTATATTGATAACGTTGATACGAATACGATAACGACTGGATGGCATTGTGTTGTAATAACAAGTACCACAGACGTCGATATGTCAGCGGTTACGTTAGCGTTAAATAATACGTCTTATGGTAAATTCCAATGTGCGAAAGTAACATTTTGGAGTGAGGACGTTTCGACCAAAACAAGAAATGAATATTACGCCAATTTCCTTGCATCGAGTCAAATCGGTCAGCCTAAACGTGGATTCAGTTTGGACAAACCGAAGGACTTGAGTGACGAGATTGGACTGGTCGCAGGGTATAATATGACATTGGACGAGGACGGGACTGTTTCGGATTTATCGGGTAATGGGAATGATGGGACTAATAATGGTTGTCTGCCGAGTGAGGATGGGTTGGTGTTTAATGGAGTTGACACTGGCGTTACGGCAAGTTCAATTAATCTTGGGTCTGGAAGTTTCGGTATTTATACTAAAGTAATATTTTATAGTTCTGGAATAAACCAGTCTATTATTGCTGGTGATAATTCAGGTCCTTTTACGTTCAGACTTGACTGGTTATCAACTGGTAGAGTAAGTGTAAATATATTTTCCCAGAATAGTGGAAGTAATTCTCTTGGTTTTAATGAGACCTACTCCTTCTTACTTGGAGAAGATTATACAATAGTGATGGGGTTTAATTTTTTAACAAAGACTATAACTATTTACATTAATGGAGAACAATTAGCCGGAAGCACTACTGAAATAGGGACTTTTGTATCAATGGCAAATACAGCAACTTATGGATTTGGGCATATACCAAGAGCGACAACTCTTTATCATTTAGATGGAGAGATTTTAGACATTAAGTTAAAAACTGTCCTCCCAACCGCCCAAGAAGCCATAGACTACCACAACAGTTTCATCCTCCCGACACTGGTAGAGACATTCGATGAAGGTGCAGATGGCATTGCTAAACTACCGAGAGAGTGGATTGCAGGTACAGGAACATACAAGATCAGTCAGGTTAATCAATCCGACACATTACCGACATTTCCAGGTGGAATAAAGTTATACGACAAATATTTGGAATGTACCGTTGCGGGTACTTCCGGAACTTTGAGTTATCAAGGGACTGGAACATATAGTTGGGATATGTTCAAAGGTGGTGACGGCAATACGACCACATTTAATTTTATTAATTCTTTAGTCGGTGCAGGAAACAGATATTCTATTGATATTAATTCAGACGAAAGCGTATCACTTGAAAAGGACGGATCAAATCTATTTGTAACTGCCGCCTCCTATACCTCAATAAATACCTGGTATCATTTTGATGTCACTGTCACAAAAGCGGGGATAAGAACCGCCTTAATGGATGGGATCGAAATAGTCGAAGCGACTGGATCAAATCCAGTAACAGATACAGATTATATGACATCTATATTTACTTCGATTGACTTTGATGCAGGGGATCGTGTGGCTAATTTTAACTATAAGGATGAAATAGAACAATGACAGTAAGCACGTTCAAATATGCCGATCAGGATTTTCTGTCTGGAATCTATCCGGATTATGCCAATCTGATACCACGAAATCGATTGTTAACATGGCGAACACTTGCGAAGGATGTATATGCGGCGGAACGGGTCGGATTCGGTACAGCGTTATTTTATAACGGTAAAGACCTCGCATCATATAAATTATCCACGACAACCGCGTCAGTCGATACGACATTGGCGGCAGGAATTACCACAGCCGACACGACATCGATCACCGTATCAGCGGCGACCAACACCCAACCAGGTACAATTATCCAAGTTGACGATGAACAGATGTTCGTAGTGGCTCAAGTCTCATTAAATTTAACCGTCATACGCGGATTTTTTGGAACGTCCCGGACCACTCACACCAACGGGACCAATGTGGAATTGATCGGATTGGATTTTAATAGTCAATACGAATGGTATTACGACACCACAGACGATATATTAATTATGTTCAGTTCGACCTCACCGGAAAGCGTCGTAATGGAGATCGGGCAGGATAAAGACACTTATGTCAATCAGGCTTTAGTTAACGCCTCTATGGAGTTGAATAACTCGTTAGATGCACGGTTCCGGGGTGTGGTTCCGAAAACATTCCAATACAGTAATGCACCATCGACCGATACACCTGAATACGATTATATCATACGTAAAATGACGGCATTGCTCGCACTGGCTGATATGTCAACAGCGTCAGAACGAAACGAATTATATTCGATGTTTTATGATAAGGTTTTGAACGACGACAAAGATGGATTACTTGACCGACTCAATTCGGGCGATATTAAATTAACAAGTGAAATTAGTCAGGGCGATAAAAACGGTAAACCGATTACAATTACCAAGACCGGGACGATGGAACTCGTCGAAATAACCGGACAGTATAATTCGACAGATTACGAACGGTTCCAAATATTATGCACAACCGGAGGCGCATACGGCACCGCGATTGTTACGATCAAGACGTCCAGTGCAACCGCGTTATTTGGTGTGAGCCAAACCGGGGAAGTCGTCACGGGTCGATTACAGTCGATTGGATCCAATATTAAAGTCAGATTCGAGGGTGCGTCAATGACCGCCGATGACCGATGGGATGTAGAGTTTTGGGGTCAGTCAATCAAACAGAATAGTAATTATGGATCAATTAAATTATGCCAGTCTCGTATACCAATGTAACTGAAAATCTAATTATGTCGGCTCTCAAGGTCGTTTTAGATACCGAGTTCGTAAATGTTTACGTCGGTAAGTTCAGAGAATTACAGACCGAATCGATGCAGTTATTTTTCGACGATCCGGCAATGGAAACCAATGTCGTTTCAAATATGTTCGACGACAGAAAATTTTTTATATTCATTCGGTATTACATTAAATCAGACAATCAGGAAATGATCAACGGCTATTTGGAGCGGTTCTCGGACAGATTGAGGCGATTACTTAATAACAATATAGTCAATTCGACTAATTGGCACAATTTACAGATATTAGAAGAATCGTTTATTGATCCATTAACACCAGACGAATCATTGACGGTCGGAGATATTCCGGGTGTGTTGTTTCGGATTTCATTAGATAATTATTCGGTATTCACATGAGATATAAAAAAGGTAAGAACTACGATAAATGTCCGAATCCGGGAATGTTTATCGGATATAATAAACACACCGCGATTTTACGTGGCGAAATAATCGAAGTCACCAAAATAAATCCGTACATGAACAGATTTTTAATTAATTTAGATAAACCAATCAAGAAAAAAGGGTCCAAAGATGGCACAAGCAACTAATTTCACAGCGAAAACCGGTGTAAAAGTATTTTTCGGTACAGAGGCCACATTCGGAACGGCGACCGTTGCGGTGACTGGAACGTGGGACCAATTACCGGTTGTCAGTTATACGATCCCAGAAACTATCGCCGCGCTCGATATAGGTCCGAAACGAGCCGGATTAAATGTCGATTTCGGTACGGCAGCGTGTCACCGGAAAGACCAAGCCGGATTCCCGTTTGATATAACAATGTACGGGACAC
>Ga0257119_1001465_pt1 | contig 16448 bp, 18 predicted proteins | sample SI112_200mmetaG_FD_190179 | JGI IMG/M metagenome (GOLD analysis project Ga0257119, IMG submission 190179) | Marine microbial communities from Saanich Inlet, British Columbia, Canada - SI112_200m | ecosystem: Environmental > Aquatic > Marine > Inlet | place: Canada: British Columbia | collected... | reverse complement strand
ATGACCCATTCTTATTTATTTTCTTCATTGATATCATTATCCATATATGAGTATTACCAGTAAGCTATTATTTTTAATAAATTCTTTAATGGGTTTGTTTATTTTCATTCTTCCATCAGCTTTGATCGCTATTCCAAAAGGAGGAGGAGTTGTTGCTTTGATGCTTATTTTGAGCCTTGTTGGTTTGGCTATAAACAGAGATAAATTAGAGCTAGACAAGTGGGAAAAATATTTTGTCTTTTCGTTTATATTTTACTTTTCTGTTATAGCGATTAACTTGTGGTGGTTTGATGGAAAATTGCATGATCTTGACACACCTTCTAGGCTTTTATTAGTTTTACCCATCTTTTTCTTTATTAGGAAAACCAATATCAATAGTAATTGGTTTATTTGGGGTGTGGTTGCCACATCGTTTATGGTGGGAGTTAACCAGGTTGCGTTGTATTTAAACTACAATACGTTGTATTTTTTTCAAGATAATTCAGGAATTATGACCTTGTTTGCATCTATTTTAGGCTTAATGAGTCTGTTATTTATTAGTAATAAAAAAAGTAAAATTGCTAATTTTTTATTTTTTTCAGTCGCCATACTAGGTGTTACATCATCTTTTATGCTAGGTGGTAGGGGGGTGTGGATTGCTGCGATTATGTCACTTGTTTTTATTGGGATTGTAAATCCTATGAACTGGAGTGGTGGCGCAAGAGTATTCATATTGGGGTTTTTTGTTGGTATTTTTGTTATCACATATTTAGTTCCTCAGACGGGGGTAAAAGATAGGTTAACTCAAGCAACCAGTAACGTGGCGCAATGGTCCGAGAGTGGAAAGTCCGATACATCAGCTGGAGCTAGACTTGAGATGTGGAAAGCCTCATATCAAGTAATTAAAGAAAATCCATTTTTTGGTGTTGGCGAGGATAATTATTCAAAGTATCAGCAGATTCTTGTTAATCAAGGAAAAGTGAGCAAATCAGTTGAGGGGTTCTTACACCCTCATGGTGAGTATGTTACTAGTCTTGTCGAACAGGGTTTTATAGGGTTGATAGCTTTTATCTCTGTGTTGCTTACTCCATTGATATACCTACTATGTCGTATAAAATTAAATAAAAATAGTTACAGGCAGAGGGTGCTTACAACATCTGGACTTTTGATTATTTTGCATTATGCATTTTATTCAGTTACTTCAGGTGTTTTTGATCATCAATCAACTGCATTGTTTTATTCAGTCTTTATGGTGGTTATTCTTGGACTTATTAAATCAAATTCTAGGATTGAAGTATGAATTTTTTAATCACAGGCGGTGCTGGATTTATTGGCTCTGCAGTCATTCGCCATATTATTGACAATACAAATCATAGTGTTGTTAATGTTGATAAGCTAACCTATGCTGGAAATTTAGAATCATTGACTTCCATTGAGAATGATGCAAGATATGCGTTTGAACAAGTTGATATTTGCAACCCCTCTGAAATTAAGCGTATTTTTGATAAATATCAGCCTGATGTGGTCATGCATTTGGCAGCTGAGTCTCATGTGGATCGTTCTATTGATGGCCCCGGTGAATTTATCCAAACTAATATTGTTGGCACTTATGTATTACTTGAAGAAGCTAGAGATTATTGGTCAAGCTTAAGCGATGATAAAAAAGTTAACTTTAGATTTCATCATGTATCCACTGATGAAGTTTATGGCGATTTAGAAGGTACAGATGATTTGTTTACTGAAGAAACATCATATGCACCAAGTTCACCTTATTCAGCTGCTAAAGCAAGCTCAGATCACTTAGTGCGTGCATGGCAACGCACTTTCCAATTGCCAACACTAATTACCAATTGTTCTAATAATTATGGCCCCTACCAATTCCCTGAAAAACTTATTCCATTGATTATTCTCAATGCGCTAGAAGGTAAAGATTTACCAATTTATGGCAATGGCAAACAAATACGTGACTGGCTCTATGTTGACGATCACGCCAGGGCATTAGTTCATGTAGCACTTACTGGTGAGATTGGAGAAACATACAATATTGGTGGGCATAACGAATTACAAAATATTGACGTTGTCAAAACTGTTTGCAGTATTTTAGATGGGTTGGTGCCAAGTAGTATTGACGGTATTGATCGATATGATCAGCTTATTATCTATGTAGGCGATAGGGCAGGACATGATGTAAGATATGCTATTGATGCGACAAAAATTTCTGATGAACTTAATTGGACGCCAAATGAAACATTTGCAACAGGCATTAAAAAGACTGTACAGTGGTATTTAGATAATCAAGTTTGGTGCGATCATGTTAAAGATGGCAGTTATCAAGGTGAAAGGTTGGGGGTAATACAATAATGAAAGGAATCATATTGGCTGGAGGCTCAGGTACAAGATTACACCCTGTAACTCAGGCGATATCAAAACAACTATTACCAGTTTATGACAAACCTATGATTTATTATCCGTTGTCAACTCTTATGCTTGCAGGCATTAAAGATATACTGATTATCTCAACACCACAAGACACCCCAAGGTTTGAGCAACTACTGGGCGACGGCTCTCAATTAGGGATTAATTTATCCTACAAGATTCAGCCATCACCCGATGGTCTGGCGCAAGCTTTTTTAATTGGAGAGGACTTTATTGATGGAGATTCATGTGCGTTAGTATTGGGTGACAATCTATTCTTTGGCCATGACTTCTCAGATTTATTATTAAGTGCTGCCAATAGCGCTAATGGCGCAACTGTCTTTGCATATTCAGTCAGCGATCCTGAACGCTACGGAGTGGTAGATTTTGATGATCAAGGGGCGGCGCTTTCGATTGAAGAGAAGCCAAATAATCCAAAATCTTGCTATGCAGTAACGGGATTGTATTTTTATGATCATCGTGTTGTAGATATTGCTAAAACCATCAAGCCTTCAGATCGAGGAGAGTTAGAAATAACCAGTATTAATCAACACTATTTAGAGAATCAAGAGCTTGATGTGCAAGTTATGGGTAGAGGTATGGCCTGGCTAGATACTGGCACCCATGAATCATTATTAGAGGCCTCACAATTTGTACATACCTTGGAAAAACGACAAGGGTTAAAAATTGCCTGCCCAGAAGAAATCTCTTGGAGAAATGGTTGGATAGATACGGATCAACTGAAAAAAATTGCCAAACCACTTGAAAAGAGCGGGTATGGTGAATACTTATTGCAACTCATTGATCAAAAGGTTTTCTAATGCAAGTGCATACTACCAATATTTCAGATGTATTGATTTTAGAGCCAAAAGTATTTGGGGATGGTAGAGGGTTTTTCTTAGAAAGTTGGAATCAAAAGACCTTAAAAGATCAAGCGGGCATCGATGAGGTTTTTGTGCAAGATAATCACTCAAAATCATCTAAAGGCGTTCTAAGAGGCTTGCATTATCAGCTAGAACAGCCACAAGGAAAATTAGTAAGGGTGGTAACAGGTCGTGTTGTAGATGTAGTTGTAGATGTCAGGAAGTCATCACCTACATTTGGCCAGTATTTTTCAATTGAACTCAATGACCAAAATCACTTACAATTGTGGGTGCCACCAGGAATGGCTCACGGATTTGTAGTATTAAGCGACACAGCAGATTTTATGTATAAAACTACTGATTATTATGCGCCACAGTATGAGCGAAGCATCCTTTGGAATGATATTGATTTAAATATTGATTGGCATCTTGGTGATATTACGCCATCATTATCAGACAAAGATAAGGGTGGCGTAAATTTTAAAAACGCCGAGTATTATGATTAACATTAAAAGAGGCTAACAATGGAACAAAAAGTATTATTTAAAGTACACATGCCAAAATCGGTTGATAAGCCGCTACTGGAAGTTTTACACAGTGGATTTATCGGACAAGGTAAAAAAGTAGATGAATTTGAAGAAAAGTTAGGTCAATACTTCGGTAATAAGAAAGTTTTAACGCTTAATTCTGGCACTTCAGGATTGCATTTAGCTTTAAGATTAGCTAATGTTGGTCATGGAGATGAGGTTATTACAACTGCCATGACTTGTACTGCAACCAATATGCCTATATTAGCAGCTGGCGCTAAGATAGTGTGGGCTGATGTTAATCCGATAACAGGATTGATTGACCCACAAGCTATAGAAGAAAAGATTACATCGAAGACAAAAGCCATTATGATGGTTCATTTTGGCGGCATCCCTTGCGATATTGATGCAATTAACGCCATAGCAAAAAAATACAATCTTAAGACCATTGAGGATGGTGCGCATGCGATAGGAGCTGAATATAAGAGTTTAAAAATAGGAAATCATTCAGATTTTATTATGTTTTCATTGCAAGCAATTAAGCACTTCACCACAGTAGATGGTGGTTTATTATTGTGCAAAGATCAGTCTGATTATGAACGAGGTAAATTACTTAGATGGTATGGTATTGATCGGGATGAAAAAAGAAAAGAATTTAGGTGTGAAGAAGATATTGTAGAGTTTGGTTATAAGTACCATATGAATGATATTAGTGCAACAATAGGCATTGAACAATTAAAGTACATAGATGAAATAGTTAGTCAGCATATTGATAATCAAGAATATTATGATCGCACTTTGGTAGGCATAAAAGGTGTTACAGTTATTAATAAGCCAGGTGTTTCAATGTCTTCTTCTTGGCTTTATACTTTACATATCGATAAGCGGGACTTGTTTAGCGCCTGGATGAGTGAACAAGGTGTTATGACCTCAAGAGTGCATGAGCGCAATGATAAGCACACAGCATTTTCTGATAGCTTATGTGAGTTGCCAGGTGTAGATGCTTTTAACGCTACTCAAGTTTCAATTCCAGTCGGATGGTGGATTACTAGAGAGGATAGAGAATATATCGCTAGTAAGGTTCAGGAATTTTCTGACTTGTACTTACTAAATTAGTTATTATTTGCATTTATTGGGCAGTCCCCAACTATTCGGCTTTCCAAGCAGTAGCCAACTAATTACGACAACCCTGTCAATTAATTTTTTTCTTAATCTAATATTGAGGTTTAATGTAATTATTGTGACCGATAAATAGAAGGCTAAATCTAAAATTAATTTTGGAATATTCCAAATATAAAGAATTAAAACTTGATATTTTGGAAATATTTTTTCCCAAAATATCAATCTTGATCTGAAAAATTCAATTCTAGATGATGCAAATACATCGCTGGTACTGCCGCCGCCAACGTGTGAAATTTTTATCTCTGGAGCAAACATTACTTTCCATTTGCTATTGTTTATTCTGTGACACCATTCGGTTTCCTCGTGATAGAAGTAAAAATCTTCGTCATACATACCGATGTCATTAACCATTTCTCTTCTCACTGCTAAGCACGCCCCTCTCAAAATAGAAACATTTGAGAAAGAACTGATGTCTCGATTTTTTATAGGTCTGCCTATCAGGTCGAGTTGAGATAATAGATTGGGACTTTGTGTTCCGTATGACCTCATCTTGTCACCATTGGGCGAGAACATTTGTGGACCAATTAGTCCGGCTTTTTTATCAGAGTTAAACAAATTTTCAAAAGCCTCAAGACTGCCTAGTGGTAATTCAATATCATTATTGCATAATAAGAAATATTCACCATTACCTTGAATCATTGACTGGTTACAAGAAAAACCATATCCCGCATTACATGCGTGTTTAATAATTTTTACATGACGATACACGCTATCTTGTTCAACTTTATCTATTGAATTATCAGTACTATTATTGTCAACAATGATCACTTCATCATTTTCAGTCATATCAGCCAAAATGCTATCTAGAACAGATTTAAGTGTATCAAATCCATTTCGATGAATAATAGCTATAGTGAATCGTTTTGATTGTTGAATCATAAGGAATTATTGCGTAATTTTGTAATAGATATATAGTTATACCTGTTAATGGTATCAATATATGGACAAACCTTGGGTATGATGTTTAGAAGTCCAAATTAAGCGAATTTTAAGTGAGAATTTTACAAGTAAATACCGAAAAAACCTGGCGAGGCGGAGAAAGACAAACACTGTATACGGTTGAAAGTTTAATCTCTCAAGGTGTTGACTGTCAGTTGATGGCATTAAAAGGCTCGTTAATGCATCAAAGAGCTACAGCAATGGGCATTAGTATAATTACCGTAGAAAACATGATAGATACGTTAAAGAAATTGTCTAATTTGAAAGAAAAGTTTGATGTGATTCACGCACAAACAGGCAAAGCGCATACACAATGTATTTTAACTAAGGTTTTTCATAAAACCCCTGTTGTTTATACTAGACGAGTTGACTTTGTTCCTAGTGGATTTAGCACTCGATTGAAGTATAAATTTACCAATAAGGTTGTGTCAATATCTCCAATTATTTCATCTATTCTTAATCAATCCAGAATGTCTTCTGACTCTCCAGTTATTAGCTCCGCAGTTAAGAATAAAAATCTTGATATTAAAAGAGCTTTAGAATTAAAAAAATCACTTGACATTCAAGATGGTGTCAAAATTATTGGCCTGATTTCAGCATTGGAATCGCATAAGGATCCTGTTACTGCGTTAAAAACTATTCATGAGCTACAAAAAATTAGACAAGATTTCGTAGTTTTGCATTTTGGCGATGGATCTCTATTTGATCAAGTATCAGGCATGGTTAAAGATTTAAGTTTAGATCGGCTTTATTTTCAAATGGGCCATCATGAAAATGTAGAGGATTATTTTTCTATAATGGATGTTTTTCTCATGACTTCAAAAGAAGAGGGTCTAGGTAGTAGTGTATTAGATGCATTTAATTATGAAGTGAGTGTTGTATCAACAAATGCTGGTGGTCTAAATGATCTTGTAAAAGATAGAGGTTTTGTGTGCGATATTGGCGATACTCAATGCCTATCACAAGGTTTGAGTTTAGCGTTAGACTCTTCTAACGAGTCGATTGCGCACAAGATAAGTGCTAAGGAATACTGTGATAATGAGATGGGTGTTGATCTAATGGCCGGCAAGTATATTGATTTATATAGGGGGATAATAAATGGATAGACCTTTGTTAAGTGTTATTATTATTACTAAAAATGAACAAGATAATATTAAGAATTGTCTAGAATCGGTCAAATGGGCTGATGAAATCATTGTGGTTGATTCTGGCAGTACAGATAGAACAGAAGAAATATGCAGGAAATATACTGACAAGTTTTATGTTAAAGACTGGCCAGGCTTTGGCATTCAAAAACAAAGAGCCTTAGATTTAGCTTCTCATGATTGGGCCTTATCAATTGATGCAGACGAACGTATCATGCCAGAGCTCAGAGATGAAATAATTAGCAAAATTACTCAGAATTCAAATATTAGCGGTTATCTAATCCCAAGATTATCCAATTATCTTGGCAAGGATATTCGTCATTCGGGCTGGTATCCTGACTATATATTAAGATTAGTTAAGAAACAAGAAGCTTATTTCACTAAAGATATTGTTCATGAAAAGATGGTTGTCAAGGGGTCAATCAAAAAACTATCCAATCATTTTTTGCATTACCCATATAAAGATATCACCCATCACATGAAAAAACTTAATGATTATTCATCTTTGTCAGCAGAAAAGATGTTCTCTAATGGTAAGCGTATTAGTTGGCCAATGATATTTTTAAAAGCTTTATATGGTTTTATTAGAGCTTATATCTTGAGAAGAGGTTTTCTTGATGGCTGGCAAGGGGTGGTTGTTTCTATTTCAACTACTATATCGGTTTATTATAAATATTTAAAACTAAAAGAATTAGAGGTATGCGATATTAAGAAATCGGTCTCAAAAAAAATCTCTTCCTAAGATTTTTTGAAGTTTTGCATTATATGGTTTGAATATAAGCTTTAGTTTTTTCCTCATTTCTTCAGACATAGTATCTTTATAATCACCAGTATTATGTTTTCTCTCAATAGGTGTTTTGATATATTCAACCCCTAAAAAACTATAAATCTGTTTTAAACTGTTATCGGTGTTCTTAAAGAAATCCTTACTTGATAAAATTAATATTTGTTCCTTCGGAAAGTATTCAAGCCAATTATTGATCTGATCGGCATACTTTCCACGTTCAATATAAGAAAAATGATTATAGTTATAACTAATATAAGTTGGGTCAGATAACAGTTTTTCTTTTTCACCATTGAGCCGCTCAGGTTCTGCCTGAATAGCATCTTCAAAGTTGAGTGCTTCCCTTCCAGCTCTTACTTGGTGCTTATAGCTTGAATAAGCTCGGTCAATAGGGTCTCTGAGTAGGGCGATAACCTTAACATTTGGTAGCATTTTCTTAACTCTTTTAGGGATAAGAGGATTGTATAGGTAATGCGTAGTTCCTTCAAAGTATAGTTTTCCTTTTTTTCTTTTAGGGAAGTTTGATCTGTACCAAGTTTCCCCTCTAGAATAATACTCATCAAAGAAAGACAATTCTTTTACAACGTAGTTGGATTTTATATTTGGATGCTTTGCTAAATATTTGTAAAGAGAGGTTGTTCCGCCTTTTTGAGTGCCAATAATCATAAAGTCAGGAAGCGCTCTATTTTCATGAGTAAGCATTCTATATCTTGCTGGTGCACGTTTACGAAACGACCTGTGTTCATAGGTTGGTAGGGTGAATTTATGTTTAATGTTTTTGATCATTGTTTTGTTGCCTATGAATGTTTAAATACCAAGGTTTTGCAATCATAAGAATCTCGCCTGATTGTTTCGTGTGAAAAATCCCCTGCAACCAGTTTATTGTATGTACATTGGTAGCATAAATTTTTCATTAGTTTTATTAACTTTTTCTCAGACACGAATCGATTGGGAAAGACATCAGGAAACATATTGATTTGCATGACAAAATAATCCTCGTCAGCATTTGTAAAAATACTTTCAGAAAAAATGATAAACTGTGGTGATAGTGTTGAGATTCTATTTAGAAGTGTCTCGTAATCCTCAATATACTGAACTGAGGAGCCGAAATAAGCAATGTCTATCGCCTCTACATTGTCTATTGAGCTGATGTAGTGAATGTTCTTATTATATTTTTCTGGAATTTTTTTATTTAGGCTTTGAATTACTTCCGTACGTTCGAGAACGAGGCATTGGTGTAGTGCTTTTTGCACTTCATTTAAATGGGAGAAGACAGCATTAACACCGCCACCAATATCAAGTATCGTGTATCTGCCCTCATCCAAAGTTGATAGAATCAATGGCACTATCATGCTTCTACCTTGGGTGTATTTTTCATCAAACTTGAGATTTTTTACGGATCTTGAATCATATGATTTACTGCCATAATCTCGGATGTTTTGTGCGCTTAGAGCGGCATCTTCTCTGGTTTTAAAGCGATCTTTGTATACGTATTTAGGGCGCTGACCCAGAATTTTTTTTAATAAATTAGCCATCTATTGTTTCCGAACGCGTTGAATGAATATGATGGCTGGTTTTTTTGAAGATCGATGTTGCGATGTGATTTGGCATTAAAAAAAGTGTTAGCAAGAAGAGCATTGCCCTTTGTGATCTTTAATCGCTTTAAACTTCCAGATAATATGAGATCTCTTGGTATAAAGTACTGTGTATATAACATTTTTTATAAACCGGACAATCCATGGGCTGTGTTCTTTTTTTCCAATCATGGAAGCTTTGACAGGTCTAACCTGTATTGTGCTAAATTTCCCGTTAAATCCATATACAGAGGCTGTAAGGTTTGGAAGAGTGAAATACCTATGAGTTCTTTTTGCAATAAAGTTAACATATGTAGGATCAACAAAAGCCTCATTTCTAGGGTAGTATGGACTAATAGCATAAAAAATCCCGCCTGGCTTTAATACACGATAAATCTCATTCATTAACTCAATAAAAGGGAATCTCATTGTGTTATTAGAGATGGCAGATCTCGGAATTATTCCCAAGAAGTCATAAGCAGATACAGAATCAAAATAAGAATCCGTATATGGTAGTTTTTCTGTCACAACATTGACCTGTTTATAAGAACAGCCAGCCAACTGTATATCCATCACATCTACTCCATGCAATTCATCACATTCAAAAGGATTTCTAGGGATTCTGCCACAACCTATATCAAGGTGTCGTGAATTTTTAGAGCTTATACTCATATTAATTGTGGCAGTCTAAAAGGAATAAGGTGTAGAACATTACTTTTCTCCAGATGCACATTTAGATTGAAAGAACTTTTTTAACCTAAATCTAGATCTAAAATTTAAAACAAGATCTCTAATCCCCCATATTCTAACTGGAATATCAAAATAGCGGTAGTCTTTTGCAATATATTCACTCCCTCCATTGTTGTCTACATTTGTAGATTTTAAATTAGAGGCTTTTCTATTGATGTGAAAAGCTACAATTGATTCGTATATTTGTATCGACCACACCCGGTTATCAGCATAAGAGCTATCAAACTTCCCAAATCTTTGATTAATTCTATCTATGAAATTACTTACATATGAAATAAAAGAAAATCTTTTATTTCCAAATCCATCCATATATGATGTGTGAGTATCTTCCACTACAAGCACGCCATCATCTTTAATATTGTCAAGCAACAACTCTGTAGTGATAATTTGCTGCTCAAAAGTATGCCCACCGTCATCTAATACAATATCTACAGCCCCCACTTTCTTGATAAAGTCTTGCCAGAAACTTTCATCACTTTGACTGCCAATAAAAATTTCAAACCCGTCTTTTTCCCAGATTTTTGCATTAGGATTGAAGTCTATTCCAATTATTCTGGCTTTTGTTCCAAAAAAGTCTCTCCACATGAATAAAGAGCCTCCTGCAGCAACCCCAATTTCAACAAAAGTTATCTCCTTATTGCGGTAGCGAGAAAAAAGATCGTCATAAGTATCAAAGTAAGTACTATGTTTAATACTTCTTATTGGGCTTTTTAGGTAAGATTTGTAGCTTAAAGTGTCTTCCATTTTACCTTTTTATGTTTATGATTTAATTTAGATTATAAAGTATGTTTTCTATAAGAAAATAAATTATAATTTTTCTATTTAAAGCCTTTAAACTATATATGAAGCATGCTAGTAAATTTGATTATTCTATTACCTTTCCTTGTTATAACGCTATTGAATATACTAAAAAATGTATCAACAGCATGATCCAAAATGGAGAAGATCTCGGTCGAGTAATTGCGGTAGATAACGGTTCAACTGACGGAACTCAAGAATATTTAAAAAGCCTTCCACTTGGGAAAGTTATTTTGAATAAACAAAATCTTGGCGTTGGCGTAGCATTAAATCAAGGAGCACTGGAGTTCCAGACTGAGTGGACTATTGTTATGGATAATGATTTGGTTGTATCTAAGGGTTGGATTGACAACTTAATTGGTAGTGCGATTGAGAATAACTTAAATGTCATATCTCCAGCATTAGTTGAAGGTGAGTTAGATTATGACCTTGAGTCTTTTGCACAAAAAGCTAGAGAAAAGATGGGAAGTTATATACGTCTTGGCGATAATCATGCTGTCTGTTTATTAATACACAAATCAGTGTGGATCGATACTGGGTACTTTAGGGCAACCCCGTCACTGTTGGGTTATGAAGATACTCTATTTTTTCATGATTTAAAAAAGAAGGGCATCAAAACAGCAATTAGTAGTCAATCTTGGTTGCATCACTTTGGTTCTGCAACGCAGAAAGCCATGAAAAAAGAGCAAGGTCTAAAGCCTAAAGATGATTTATCAGTTCGTAACAACCATGTTTTATTATGTCAAAATTGGTTTAGCAGAAAGCTAGACAAACTTAAGAAGATCAGATTTAGAAAAATAATGCAGACTCAGGAGATGGATCAGTTTAGCATGACGGTTCGTGGCGACAGAATTAATGGGAAGTTTATTTGGTTTGGTGAATATTGATTAGTTCTTTATGCAATAAACATTTATCTACTATCTATCTGTTTGTATGCCTGAATTGTAACCTTTAGAGCGCTATTCCAGCTAATTTTTTTAGATTTTTTTGATCCATTTTCTGAAATTTTATTGTGTAATTCTGGTTGATTGTTGAGTAATTCAATATTTTTTGATATCTCTTTTGAACTTCTTGGATTATCCAAAATGATAGCTTCTTCGCTGCTAAGATGTTCACTAAACCCACAGTACTTAGCACTACTTACAATGACGGGCAGTTTGTGAGACATGGCTTCGAGCACAACCATGCCATAAGTATCACCCAATGTAGGATGAATGAGAGTATCAGTCACCGGATAGAGTTTGCTCATATTTTTAACTACACCTATAAAATGAGTATTGTCTTGTACTACAGGAGAGTTTATTTGAATTTCTTTTGGATTGCCACTGCCTGCAACGACAACATGAATATCCTTATTGTTCAAAATTTCTAATGCTTTAATAATAGCCGGCAAACCTTTCCTCTTAAATCCATGAGCAACAAAGAGCAGTACGAATGCAGATTTTGGAATGTTGTAATCTTCTCTAAATTGTTGGCGCAATTTAGTTATTTTCTTCTCATCTCGTGGTTGAATATCAATACCAGGGTGAGCGATAGTCATATGTCCGTCAAGTCTTGGATAGCTTTCTAGAATATTACGAGATAAGTATTCAGAAACACTAATAAAATGTCGATTAGGCAATACTTGCATTTCCTTATTTTCTAGCCATAAGTACGCCATTTTCCTAGGACTTAACAATGTGTTTGCCCAGCGCAATACCTTCCTAATTCCTTTGGATTGAGTCCACTTTGTTCTTACGCACGGCACATGTAGAGTGTAAATATTGGCATGTGTTACCATATCATGGGAGTGTACAATATCAAACTTACCTTGTGTGTCACGCTTAGTCAGGTACGAGAATAATAATTGGTTGACATACCTTGGTTTTTTAAACCATTGCGGTATTTGATGAAAAGTAATGCTTTTCGATGATTCAGAATTATGTTGTGAAAACACATGAACTTCGTGAAGTTTACTAAGCCTATTTGTTAACTCTACACAGTAGCGCTCGGCGCCACCACCAGAGGCACTATAGTTGCGAATCAGTACTGCAATTCTTAGCTTTTTATCACCCATGTTTATCTTCATATTTAGTGAGGATTTTCATTAAAAATAAGTGAAAGAAAGTGCGGTGCGTAATTGGTACCCTTGGTAAAGTAAATAGATTATCTCCAGATTTTGCACGACCGCGACTAACAGTTGTTGCAGTGTTATAGCCAGCTTTTTTAGTAATCGCTACAATTTCATCGTTGTAGCTACCGTACGGATAACAAAAATGATTAATCGAACAATTAAATTGTTTTTCAAGATCAAGCCGAGATTGCATGATTTCTTTAGTAGCTATTTCTATATCGTTCTTAGCAAGACGAACATGATTTTGGGTGTGTGATCCTATCTCCATACCACCATTAATCCACTGCTTAACTTCGTTTTCATCCATCAATGGGTTTTCTGGAATGCCTTTGTTAAGATCCCAATGATTGATACCACCAATATTTTGACTGATAATATAGCAAGTGGCACTAAAACCAAATTTATTTAATGTTGGTAAGGCGCTAGCTAAGTTGTTCTTAAAGCCGTCATCAAAAGTAATGCCAACAACTTTTCCTTGTTTGTCACCAATTAAGTAGGGTTGTAAATCGCTCATACTCAACCCCTTATATCCCAGTATTTTTAATAACCACATTTGTAGTCTAAATAATTTTGGTGGTACATGTAAACTGCGCATCACAGTACCTTTTGGCATAGCTGAAATACTGTGATACATAAGAATAGGAATAGGCTTGTATGACATTTTCAGATTATAACAAACTGTGTTAATTTTTATCACTATTAAAGTAGAATATATATTTTAAATATTAATACTTTAATTATATGAAGAGCACGAATACAGTGTGGCATCATGCCACTGTTACCCAGCAGAGGCGAAATCAGCAGAATAATCATAAGTCGGTTGTTTTGTGGTTTACAGGGTTGTCTGGTTCGGGTAAATCTTCCTTAGCGCATTGTGTTGAGGAGAAACTGCACAAGCGTGGTTGTAGAACTATGGTGCTGGATGGTGATAATGTACGCCATGGTTTATGTGGCGATTTAGGGTTTAGCGATAAAGATCGTAAGGAAAATCTTAGACGTATTGGTGAAATGAGCAAGCTCTTTATCGAAGCAGGAATAATGACATTGACTGCTTTCATCTCTCCTTTTATTGAAGATAGAGATAAGGTAAGAGGACTAATGCCACACGGAGACTTTATTGAAATATTTCTTGATTGTTCTATCGGAATTTGTGAAAAAAGAGATGTTAAGGGTTTGTATAAAAAAGCTAGAAAAGGAGAAATTTCTAGCTTCACTGGAGTTAGCTCTCCATATGAAACACCAAAAAACCCTGACTTAGTGGTTCATACCGGAAGTCTAACACTCGATGAATCAGTAGATATGGTAATGGACATGTTGGTTGATAGAGGTGTTATTGATAATGAAAATTGAGAGTATTGATATAAATGTTAATAAAGTGGTTAATATTGCTATAGATGCAGGAAAAGAAATTCTGAGAATTTATCAGCAGGATTCATTTAATCAACAATCGAAGTTAGATAAAAGTCCTTTAACTGAAGCAGATATTGCAGCACACAATTTAATTACGAGGCAATTAAAACAAATCACACCAAATGTACCAATTCTTTCAGAGGAGTCAAAGAAGATTGCATGGGATGTTAGAAAATTATGGAGTGTTTATTGGCTTATTGACCCTTTAGATGGAACCAAAGAATTTATTAAGAAAAATGGAGAATTTACAGTTAATATTGCTCTAATCTATCAAAACGATCCAATTATTGGCGTCGTTCATGCGCCAGTATTAAATGAAACATGGGTTGGAGAACAAGGGAAGTCTGCAATAAAGATAGAGCAAGGAAGCATAACAATAATCAAGACTACACCGTATAAAAAAACAGATATTTGTAAAGTTGTTGGCAGTAGATCGCATGCTGGAGATAGTTTGAATAAGTTTCTTCAAGGATTAGGCAAGTATCAACTAATGTCTATAGGGAGCTCTATTAAATTCTGTTTAGTGGCTGAGGGGAAGGCGCACATATACCCAAGGCTTGGGCTAACATCAGAATGGGATACTGCTGCTGCACATGCGGTAGTTAATTCAGCAGGCGGAGAGGTCTTTGACTTTGAAACGAAAATACCGCTGAAGTACAATACTAAAGATTCATTATTAAACCCTTATTTCGTTGTTCAAGATAAATCAAGCATGTTCTTGTGAAAGTATTAATTGAGCTCCCAACTTGGCTGGGTGATTGCATTATGGCTACACCAGCCATTGAAAATGTCGTAAATTTTTACAATGACGCAGAAATTACCTTTATCGGATCTTTTGTATCAATTGAAGCGATGAAAAACCATCCAAAAGTGGTAAAAACAGTGGTTTTAGATAAAAAATATAGTGTTTTATATAAAAATGCAAAGGGCTTAGGGGGTTTTGATGTTTTTTTCTCATTTAGAAGCTCTTTCCGTACAAAATTTCTGAAATTTTTTGTATCAGCAAATAGTAAGTATCAATTTGATAAAAATAAATATATCAATTGTCACCAGGTTGAAAAATACAATGATTTTGTTAATGATAGTTTGAATATTGACTCAAACCCTGGAAAGTTAAGACTCTACACACAAAACCAATCTTCAGATGTAGGTCAGAAGCCAATCTTGGGTATTAATCCAGGCGCATCATACGGCAGTGCCAAACGTTGGTATCCAAATGAGTTTGCCAATGTTGCTAGTGAGTTAGCCAGCCAATACGATATTGTTATTTTTGGCGGCCCTGGTGAAATAGACATTGCAATGGATATTGAAAAATCACTCCTTGAAAAAGGCGTTGATAATTATCAAAATCTCGCGGGTAACACTACCATTCCGGAGTTGATTAATCATATTTCAGATCTTGATTTATTTATTACTGGTGATAGTGGTCCTATGCATGTAGCTGCTGCTTTTCAAGTGCCAACAGTAACTATTTTTGGACCTACTAAAGATGATGAGACCTCACAATGGATGAACGAAAAAAGCATAATTGTAAAGAAGAATTTAGACTGCCAACCTTGTATGAAGCGCACTTGCCCATTACAACATCATAATTGTATGAATCTCATCAAGGCAGTGGATGTTTTGAGTGCTGTTAAAACTTTTAATTAATCTTTAAAAGCCAGATCAATTAAGTGACAAATCGTATGCCCAATGACAATATGCATTTCTTGAATACGTGGTGTATCCTCAGCAGGTATGACTAAGTTAACATCACACAAGGCATTCATCTCGCCACCATCTCGACCACTAAAACCTATGGTTTTGCACTCTATGTCTTTTGCAAGCTTTAATGCACTAACAACATTGCCACTACTGCCACCGGTGCTAATACCAATGACCACATCACCCTTATTTGCTAATGCCTCTACTTGACGATCAAACACATGGCTATAGCCATAATCATTACCAATCGAAGTTAGTGCTGAAG
>Ga0257119_1001449_pt1 | contig 16559 bp, 23 predicted proteins | sample SI112_200mmetaG_FD_190179 | JGI IMG/M metagenome (GOLD analysis project Ga0257119, IMG submission 190179) | Marine microbial communities from Saanich Inlet, British Columbia, Canada - SI112_200m | ecosystem: Environmental > Aquatic > Marine > Inlet | place: Canada: British Columbia | collected... | reverse complement strand
CGGTGCAGGAAACATTTGTGTCTTTTGCCAGGGAACCATTGAATAATATTAAAACAGAATACTATTTATTTAAGAGAATTTATATCAGGGACAAACTCAAATTTGGTTAGCTTTCAAAGTTGGTATGAACACACAGACAAGGATTGAACATGGCTTTTATAGATAAAACAGACTTAAAAACAGAACTTGGAATATCAGGGGCAACGGATGATGCTTTGTTAACTATATTGGCAACCTCTGTTATGTCTATTTGGGACATGATAACCAATAGGACTTGGGCTTCAACAACTTATGCTGAATATGTTGACGGGTATGGGTTCTCTTTCTTTAGAACAAAGAATTATCCTATAAGTGCTATTTCCAGGGTAGGGGTTGGTACAACGGGGGTTATGACGATTGAGAACACCGGAACCGAATCCACAGCAACTTGTGAAGTTCTTTCAACAGGTTTAAGCCTTGTATTAGATAGTGGAACACCGGACGTTACCGTAACCTGGGTTGCCAATACAACAGTGACAGCAGTGGTTGCTGCAGTGAACGCTTTGGGATCGAATTGGGCAGCAACAACAGTATCAGGATATGGTGATTTTAAATCTTCAGAGATATTAACAATGTTTCCTGCAAGCTGTATTGATTCAGCAGAGATTTATTTAAACATTCCTGAAATTTACTTAAACAAATACACTTTAGATAAGGAAGCCGGGATTGTTTATCCGAACTTTAAAATAAAGGATTCTTATCAAACTGTTATTATAGATTATACAGCAGGGTACACTGATGCAAATGTCCCTGCCTGGTTAAAACAATTATTAGTCAGACAAGGATGCTTCTGGTTCACTCAGGCACAAGGAAGGGAATGGGGGACGAGTTCTAAAAACTTTGGTCCTGATGGTGGTACAATGGCATTTACAAAATTGACAGATAATCTTTTACCGGAATTCATGGCAATGGCTAAAAGGAACATGAAGCATGGACTTTAGTTTTAAAATAAAAAAACCTAAGTTGCCGGATAACTTTACAGATATGTTTCTTTCTCCTATGCAAAAGTATATGAAGGAAGCCAGGACCACTACTAAAAATCGCTTTATGTCAGGCATGAGTGATAAACGCCTTGCAACCAAGACAGGGGCTTTAAAACGAAGCTTAACGTACTCTGTAAAGGAAAGACAAGACTCTCTTGTGGGGACCATGAAGTCCTCAAGTATTTATGCTCCTGTTCACGAGTTTGGGGGAACCATTCATCCAAGAGGGTATCCAATTAAAATTAAAAAACGATCTTTCATGTATCCGGGGCTTATTTCAGGAGTTGACCGGTTTGAGAAGCTAATATTTGAATCAGTTCAAAAGGGTTGGGACAAATGACCATATCATTACAGAATACTATTATAAACTCTATTCTTGCCACGCTTGCAAACATTACGGTTGCAAAAGGGTATCAGACAAATATAGATACGATAATGAGGGGCATACGGGACTTACAGGATATGCAGGGAAAGATGCCCGGGATTGCTTTATGGAAGGAACGAAATAACAGGGTCGATGATTACCAGACAGGCTCACAAAGTATCCTTGTCCTGCACGTTTGGGGCTTTGTAAAAGTGGATGCCAGAAATAACGATTATGATGCTTTGGATAAGTTTGCAGCAGATGTTGAAGCTGTTTTGACTAACGCAACATATAATTCTTACAGGAATGATACTTTTATCAGGGACACTGTTTTTTTTGAGGGTGGTGCAGATAATAATCATGGTATCTTTGACATGGTTGTTGACGTAAGATATTTTTATGACATGGGGGATATATGAAAAGTTATCGTGGTTTATTTAAATTAAGTTGTAGCAAAAAATGTAAAAAGGTAAATGAATGTCAGGCAAGCTGTATTAATTGCCCTGATGTTCTTTTTAATGTAATTGATCTTAACGGTAAAGTTGTTGCCACAAGGGTCAAGAAAACCAAGAAAAAGGAGAAGTAAAAAATGGCAGGGAACACAGCACCAATTCACGGCAGAGTTTGCAGGATTGACGATGGTGGGTCATTAATTGATTATTCAGTGGATTGGTCAATTAATGCCAGTATTGATTTAAGTGATGCTTCAAGGCAGGGTCAGGCATGGAAAGAAAACGTAGTTGGTCAGGGTGGTTGGAATGGATCAATGACTTTCCATTTTGTTGCCGGTAATACTGAACAGAAAGCATTGCTTGATAACATTATCACTGCTTCACCAGGAACAAAAATTACAGACCTTAAATTTATGCTTGAAGATACTGGGGACTATTTCTCAGGGAATATCTTTTTGAATGGATTTGCCACAAGTGCAAGCGTGGGTGACACTGTTAATTGTTCCTTTGATTTTACAGGTGACGGGGCATTGGCTCTCACTGTAGCATAAGGGGGGTGAATAATGGCTTCACCGACAACACCGCAACATGGCAGACATGGGGCAATATATAGACTCAGACCGAACGGTTTCTCAGGGGCAGGGCTTAATGATGTTACCTGGGGAACCGCTTATTCTGCTGCTGACTCTGCTTTCTTTGAGGTTGAGATTGATGCAGAGGGAACCCCGGATACTTTTAAATGGAGAAAAGACGGGGGTGCGTATACTGCAACGGTTGCGATTACCGGAGCAGCACAAGCCCTTTCCGACACTCAGACAATTACTTTTGCTGCAACAACAGGTCATACGTTATTGGATGAATGGACGGTTGGGAACTTGTTTGCAGAACCTTGCACTGCTTCCGGTGCTTCGGCTCAGATAACCGACACAACCAAAAGGATTCTTGACCCTAATAATCCACCGGTTTTTACTGATGATGGCGGGAAAACAGTTTTAAGAATTGATTATACAACCGGCACTGCTTATTTTACAGGCAATGTTGGAACTGTAACGGTTGCAGGGAACCTCGGACAAATTGAAACGTCTGGTTTGGAAAAGGTTGGGTATCTTACCGATTGGTCTTTTAATATCACTCTTGATTTGGCAGATCAGTCTTACATGGGTCAGAAGTGGAAACACAATACAGTAGGTCAAGGATCAGGAACGGGGAGTGCATCAAGCTTTTTTATCGGTTCTGATTCAATGATTGACGGCATTACGAATAAAGAGTTCTTCTTTTTGCAACTCTTTAATTACGATCCAGACCAGGACCAGACAGGGGATCATTTTAATTGTTGGGTTTTGTTTTCTGGTGATGCTGTTGCAGGATCAGTTGGGGATAACGTAAAAGAAACACTTGATTTTACTATTGATGGGACTCCATCATTTACAGCTAATGTTTAATAGCGAAAGGGTTTGACATGAAGTTACAAATGTCAAGGGAAACGTACAAGGCAAGATGGGTTAAGTATGAAGATTGCGAATTGTTTTTAAGACCTTATCCGATAGGCAGGAACGATTTTATCATGTCGGTAGATCAGTCTTTAACAGTTCCAGGGGAACAGCGTAAAAGCATTTTTATGTACTCTGTTGAGAACTGGCGAAAGATTGTTGATAGCAATGACAAAGAATTAAAATGCACAAAAGAAACAAAAGAAAGGGTCTTTGATTATAATTTGGGTGGTATTGCCGGTTTTGTGTATTCATGGAATGTCGGGTTTGAGTCTATTATTAAAGGCGAACTTGAAAATTTGCAGCATGGGCAGGATGGAAGTTCGGCAAAGGAAGTTCATCTTGCCGAAAATGTAGAATAGCGGTTAAAGACGGTTTTGTAAAAGTTAAGTGCAAGGGTGAACCGTATGTTAAAAAGTGTAAAAGGGGGGTGGTGGAATTTCTGGACGAATCGAATTCTGACTTCTATTATTTATTTGGCAAGATTTTGCCAGGGTTCCACCACCCTTCAAGCGGTTTCAATATGACACTGATTACAAATATTTTAAACGACTTTCAAATTGAAGCAGATCAACGTCCCTTGTTTTGGGAAAAAATCAATATCGTTATACTGAAGATAAAAGAGATTCAAAATGGCTAAGACATTAAAATTAGAATTAGTTGTTGATGATAAAGGTTCTTTAAAGGTTAAGAAGTTTGGTGATAATATAGACAAGAGTACCACTAAAGCTTCAAAGGGCATGAAAAGCCTTGCTCTTGACACGGCAAGCGTTAAAAAAGCCCTTGGCATAACGTCAGTTGCTTTGGTTGCTTTTGGTACTACTGCTGCAGTTGGGATGGGCAAAGCCATAAAAGCAGCAAGTGACCTGGAAGAAACAACAGGTAAATTCAATGTTGTTTTTGAAAGCAATAGAAAAGAAGCTGAAAAAATGGCAAAAGTCCTTGTTGATTCTTATGCAATGTCAACAAAGGAATCAAAACTTTATCTTTCCAGTATTCAAGACTTATTGGTTCCAATGGGCATGGCTTCCGATGAAGCCCTTAAAATGTCAAATGAAGTTGTAAAGCTTGCTGCTGATTTGGGGTCATTTAATAATTTGCCAACGGCAACGGTAATGCTTGATATTCAGAGTGCTTTGGTTGGTAACTTTGAAACCATGAAAAAATACGGGGTCGTTTTAAACGAAACTGTAATAAAGCAAGCTGCTTTGGACATGGGTCTTTGGAACGGTAAAGGTATGGTGGATGCTAACACTAAAGCCTGGGTTGCATTTAAACTTATCTTAAAAGGTTCTGCTGCTGCAATTGGGGATCAAAAGAGAACAATGGGTTCTTTTGCCAACCAGATGAAGCAGTTGAAAGCTAATATCGAAGACATTTCTGCTGCTATCGGGGTCAAGCTTTTACCTGAAGTAACTGAATGGGTCTTTCAGACCAATGAAATGATAAAACAGAATCCAACTGTTATAGATCAGCTTGGAGAATTTTCTAAGAATCTTTTGGTTGTCGGGACATCTTTGATTAAAGCCGGTGGGTTCAGTGTTAAATTCTTTAATGCGATGGTTGATATTTCCAAAGCAATGGGTCTTGCTTCAACCGGTCTTATAAGTTGGAAAACTGCGATACTGGATGGTGTTTCTACTGTTAAGCTTTTTGAAACTGACTTGGGGTTTTTAGAATTACAGGCTACAAAATTAAGAGATGAGATAGAAGAACTTGATAAGAGGTATGAAAAAACTTTTGGATCAGCAGCAAAAAAAAGAGTCTTGGATAACCTTCAGGAATCAACCAAAGCTTTAAAAGATACCGAAGCACGAATAAAAGATTTAACGTCAACCACTGAAGCATTAAGCTTGGCACAAGATGATTCTTATTTAGATTTTGGCAAATGGTCGGATGGTATTAAAGATGCTTCAAAAGATATCATACAACTTACTGATGATGAAAAAGCGTTAATAAAATTTGAAAAAGATAAACTTGATGAACGTGTTTTAAACTGGAAAAAGAATCATGAAGACATTTATAAAGTTGTCCAGGGATTAAGTAAGGTTGTAGGCAACGAAACAATTTTAGCGATTGCAGAAGAAAAAAAGTTACTTGAAAAAAAGGCAGCAGATTTTAAATTAATCCATGAAGCTTCTTATAAGGTTACAAAAGACTTATCTAACCTTACAATAATAGATCAAGAAAAAGTTAATGCTGCTGTAATCAAAGGGCAAAAAGATATGCTCTTGGCAACAGGAACTTTCTTTGATGGTTTTAAAATCGGCATGAGTGATGCCCAAAAGCAGACTACCACTTGGGCAGAGCATGGTCAAAAAATGGCAGATACTATTTCCAGTGGAATGAGCAAGGCGTTTTCTGATTCTTTCTTTGCTATTATAAAAGGGGATTTTAAAGACATAGGGGATGCCTGGGAAACCCTTTTAAATAGTATGCTCAAAAACTTTACTGATATTTTGGGTCAGATGGCTACAGAATGGGCGTTAAAACAAATCTTTGGGTCCAATGGTTCAGGGGGTTTGATCGGAAGCCTTACCGGTGGATTGACAGGGGGAAGCGGTAGTGGTGGAGGTTTAAGTGGTTTAATTAAGTCTTTGCTTGGTGGTGGCAGTACTTCTGGTGCTGCAGCAAGTGCTGCAATTGCTGGCAACACAGCTTATAGTCTTGAAATAGGAAACGCCGGGATTATCGGTGGTGGGGGTTGGGGGGCTGGTGCAAGTGCTTCAGCTTCAGGATCAGGTTTCTTGTCAAGCGGTCTGGCTTCCGGTTTAGCAACGGCAGGGTTTACAGCTTTCGCCGGTTGGGTTATGAAAGGAATCCTTGAAGGGTTCCAGGCTCCTGGATGGTCAGAACTTCCTGCTATTGGGTTTGGTAAAAAAGGGTTCACATATCCAAAAGCGGTCGGGACAACTATTTATTCAGACGAATTCGGATTTGTTGCCGGGGCTGGTAACCTTGGTCTTGCTCCTGAAAAAGAAAACCAGATAACTCAGATGGTAGTTGATTATTTTGACGGGGTTTTTAATGAGCTTAACAAAATACCTGGGGTTGACTTAGCAAAGACCTTACCTGAAGCTTATTTTAAAAGTATCCAGGTTGATGAGAAGGGTCTTGATGTTGCTTTACAAAAATTATCTGATGAAGTCTTTGAAGATATAATAGATGCTCTTTTATTGTCCCTTCATCCTGAAGCCGGTAGCACGATTGAAAAGCAAAAGAGAATGACCAGCTTATCAAATTCGGGGTTGTATGGTTTAGAGGCATACGAGGCAGGGGTTGTGCAGCAGGGAAGCCCTATTTATAAAGAGTTCGATCAAGAGGTAAGCAATCTTGCAGGGGCTTTAAATTTAGATTTCTTCAAGCAGTTGGGTGGTGGTAATGTCCTTGCTGGCATTTTGGGATACGCAAAAGAATGGGAAGCACTTCAAGTTGTGGGTGGTTCTGCTGGTGTTCCTTCGGGAAGTACCGGAGGTTCTACTGGAGGAAGCACAGGGGGTTCAACTGGAGGTAGTACAGGGGGTTCAACTGGAGGTAGTACAGGGGGTTCAAATGCTGGTCCTTCAGGTGGTGGTGCTGCAACAGTTGCAGGGACAGGATCAGGGGCAGCAAGCAATCAATTATCAAGCATCATTGCTAAATACGGAATCTCAGGAATGACATCTGCCCAAATCTCAAGCTCTTTAAACGCTTGGGATAACTCTACTATTTTCCAAAAGGCAGATTGGGCAGCATCAGCAGGGGTTCAACCGGCACAGGCAGCAGCAGATATAAAAACATTGCAGTCTTATGGATATTCAAAGGGTGGGCTTATAGACAGTCTTATTGCTCCTGCAGATGATGGGTTGGCTTCAGTTCAAATGGGTGAAGGTGTTGTGTCTAAAAAAGGGATGGCAGCACTGGAAAGAATTAATAAAGGGGAAACAGGATTCCATATAGGTTCTTTGGTAACGATAAACGGAACGCTTGTTGCTGATGAAGATGTTTTTAATGAGTTTGTTGATAAAATAGAAGATCGGTTAACTCAATTAAGTAGGTGGGGAAGATGACTTGTCGATTCTTATATAATAACTTAATATCTGAAAGTATGTTTACTGTTTCTTCTGTCAGGACAGGACTTGTATCTAACGCCTTAAAAGACGGATCTGGTTCTGCAACAATAACAACAGCCGGCAATTATTCCGGAACGACTGACCTTGAATATCTTGTTCAGATTGATTCTATTGCCGGTGGTGCTGAAGTGGGTCAGGCTACGTTTAAATGGTCGGATGGTGGGGGTTCGTTCGATGCTTCTGGTGTTACCACTGATTCATCTCCAATCACGCTTAATAATGGTGTTACGATAGCTTTTACTTCAGGGACGGGTGCAGACTTTGTTGTGGGTGATAAGTGGTATTTTAAGGGCATAAACAATTTTTCTGCCGGTAAAATGGTTGATCTTAATCGGGACACAAGATACCGGAGTTCTGCTTTAGAAACACCGAACACGATCTTAATTGATTTTGGAACGGCACAGGCTATTGATAGTTTTGTTATTTACGATCATAATTTTACCAGTGGGGTTACCTTGACTTTAGAGGGGAACGCCACCGATGCCTGGGGTGGTCCTTCTTATAGTGAATCTGTTTCGTATGCTGCCGATAAAATCACTTTTTATCTTTCGTCTGCTCAAACTTACAGATACTTTAGATTAGAGGTAATAGATGCTGCAAACAGTGACGGGTATATCGAAATAGGAGAAATGTTTTTAGGGGCATATTTTGAACCGGCTCAGAACTTTTCTTTCGGGTCAGGCTCCAGGGGGACCAGGGCATTAATAGATAGGAACAAAAGTGCTTACGGTGTTGAGTTTAAACGCTTTTATAATTACCAGAAAATGTTTAATTATGCTTTTGAGAACATAACAGACATTGCAGATTTTCAGACAATGTTTGATGCTTTGGGTTCACGGTCTGCCGGGACGGTTGATGCTTTATTTTTTAATGAGGACTCAGAATCTTTAGCGAACACTTGGCTTGTCAGGCTTGAGGACTTACCTTACAGTCTTTCTCAAAACACGGAACGGTCAACCGTTTTAAGAATGGATGAGGTCTTAAAAAGTGTATAGGACCACTATAAATTTCCATGACAGGATAGAGAGAGGGGAAAAGCCTATTCCTTTTGTTTTGATAGAGACAGACATGGGAACCAGGGGTTATTCTGAAAGGCAGTTTTCTGATACCTGGGGGGAAACGAATCTTGCAGACGGTTCTGTAACGGCTGATGGATCAGAAACAGCAAACCCTGGGCTTGGCTTTTTAGAATATACGGCAAGGCTTCAATCTGTTTCAAGACCGACAAGGACTATTTCACCAAAGAAGTTAGGGCTTTTAATTGGATACACTCAGAAACAGCAAGCGACTTTAAGGGTTAAACTTGCTAATTATGATCTATATTTTTCAAAGCTTATTGCAAAGGAACCATTTATAACAAAGACTCTTTCAGTTTATGTCGGGTTCTCTGATCTTCCTTTTTCCGAAAGTCTTTTAGTCTTTAAAGGGAATATTGAAAACTTATCTTTAGATCAGAAAGTAATGACCCTTGAGGTTGTAGAAACATCTTTGAATACTGGTGTATTATTTACGTTAAACAGGGCATCAAGATATACTAATCCTTTGAATACTAATGATAGACTTCCGATTGTATACGGAGATTTAACGGACGGGACCACCGGTAATTATATTATACCTTGTATAGACACTGTTAATTTCGTTTATTGCTTTGCAGACCATGCTGTTCTTTCGGTGGCGAACGGGAATTCTGTTTCGGTCTATGCAAATGATGTTCTTGTCGATCCTGGGCAATATGTCTTTGATGAATCAAACGATTATGAAAGCGAAGGGATTATTGCCACAATAGATTTTACAGCAGATCAAACGAATAATGTTATTTCTATCAGGGGCAAAGGGAAGAATGACGGGGCAAGTTTAGTTGAAAACATAATTGATATTCTTGACGATTTTATGACAGTCCATAATTCTTATACGAGTGCTGATTTTGACACGACAAAGAAAGCAGCAGCAAGTGACATATTTTTGACAAAAAGTTATAAAGCAGCAGGGGCAATTGTTGATGACGAAAAGCTTTGGAATATTCTTCAGGACATGATGGCTTCATTTTTAGGCTCAATTTATCTTAATAGCCAAGGACTTTTTGCTTTAGACATAGAAAGCGAACCGGCTATATCGAACACTGCTGCAACAGTATCACAAAAAGACTTTAATTTAATGAGTGTTGAGCAAGAGAAGATTAGCTTAGTCAATCAGATACCGGCAAGCTACGCCTATAATTATAATATGATCGAATTTAATTCTCATACAGATGATACCACTTATGCCGATCTTGTATCTCAGTCAATTTACGGTGTTTCTACCACAACGAATTACTGGTTCAGGTGGTGCAGGGACACGACAAGCGTAAACGTCATGCAGGACATTATAACGAGTTTATACGGCAGACCAAAGTATCAGATTATAATTGAAGATTTAAGTTTAAAAAGAATTCATGCTGATGTTGGGGATTATTTAACGGTTTCGATAGATGAAGTCTTTGACGATTTTGGACGGGCGTATATTAATCAGTTTATGAAAATAGTATCAGTTCAACCGGACTTACAAAAACAAACCATTGTCTTTAGGTTAGTGGAAACTGATTCGTTTCTTTATGTTGCGTATATTGCAGATGGGACATATTTATCAGACGGTTCAATAACAGCAGGGGCAAACAGGGATTTAACGGAGTATTAGGGGGTTTAAATGGCAGATCAGAGAATAATTTATACTGAAGAAATGGTTGGGGCTTCTCATCCAACAAAGGACGATACTTTAAACCGTCATGCTTTGATTGAACATGATAATGATGGGACGCATAAAGTTGTCAATACTGGATATGTTACGGTGGCTTCTCATGCAACCACAAGTGCGATATGGGCAGCAGCAGGGAACACTATTAATTTTACCGGAACGGAAACAATAACAGACTTTCCTGCTGCAACAAAAGCCGGTTCTATACGGACTTTAATTTGTGCCGGTGCTTGTATTTTTACTCATGCAGGGAATATTACGGTTCAGGGTGGGGCAACTTATACTGCCAGTGCAAACGATGAAGTCCAGGTAACGGCAATCACAACAAGCACTTTTAAGATAATGATAAAGAAACAAGCCGGTGCTGCTATACCTGGGGCGAATACTGACATCACTTCAATGACTGGCTTGGATGACGATGGGATTCCTTTAGCCAAAGTGGCTAATGCTGCAAGTGATGGAGCTAATAGTGACATCACTTCTTTAACAGGACTTACAAGTGCGGGAGCTTTACCAAGTCTTACTCCGGTTACAGACTCAGCAGCAAATTTCGCAGCTAACTTCACAGGGGCAAATCTTTACGGTGGAACATTCATTTGCAACGTAACCGGCACTTGTCAACTCCCGCTAATGGTAGCAGGAATGAACTTCACCATTATAACACTCGGAGCAATAGAAGTTATCGTGGATACAAACGCCAATGACGGTTATCTTATGGACGGAACAACAAACGCTGAAGGTAAGAACCTAACGAACTTGTCAACTGCCGGAGATATAGCGGTCTTTCAATACTACACGGCAGATGATTGGCTTATCACAACTAATGGTTGGACCCCGGAGGCTTAAGCTATGACTATTCAATTAGCTCATAAAGCGGTGTTGGCTCGTAAGAATGTTGCGGATGACCCTGTTGACATATTTGGTGATGGCTCTTGCTTTGCAGCTTATACGTTTGATGACACTATTGCGGAATATAAAGGTAGATACACAAATACTGCGTATAATACGCCAACATATACCACTGAAAATCTCGGCAAGGCTATAAATTTTAATGGCACTAACCAATATGCTGTTTTAGATTTAAATGCTGCTGGAGAAGATTTTTATGCTATTAGTTTTTGGAGATATTCTAATCAAGCGTCAGGATATATCGAAACGGCTGAAGCTATAGATTCTGCTTCAGTAGGGTTCGCCCTTGCACCTGATGGCTCTGGATTTACTGGAGCATTTCCAAATGAGAAAAAAGCTATCGGTGACTCATACTCATCAACAACTCTGGTCAGTTATCAGACATGGCAACACATTGTTTATAATTGGGACGCTGGAAACTCAAGATATGATCTGTATGTAGATGGTACATTAGACGATAATTATGATTTAAGAGAAAATTCATCTATTGTATTAGCTAATGTATCAAGATACATTGTTTTAGGCACTTCAATGACAACTTATCCAACACCAGTCTTATATTGGCCTTGTAAGTATGACCAATTAAGGGTTTTTAATCGTGTGTTGACAGGTGGGGAGATTACTACTTTATATAATGAAGGTGCTTTATAATGACAACAATAAAACAAGCACTAATACAATACTACAGCTCAGGCACAGGTGGTCAGCAGTGGCTAAGTGGAAAGCTTGCAAGGGATATGCGTGATCCAGATCAGGGATGGCAAAAGAATATCCTGTTAAAAGCCATTGCCAAACTTTGTCTTTGGTATAATCCTCAAGCTGTCCATCCCGATATGGTTGTTGAAATATGCAACTCAATCAAGATGCCCACAGTTGAAAAACTTCTTGTCCTGATGCAAGGGGCAGAGGATATAGGGTTTGATTTATCAGGCTTGTTTGAGTGGATGCATCCTGTCCTGACCAAAAGATATTTCACTGAGGTTATAGACTTCATTGAACTGAAACAATTCATCCACGACACAATACCAGGAACATTCAGAGTTTTATTTGGTCCTGCCCAACACGAAAAGGATTTAGTTGAGATTGAAGATCAATTTAATATTCTGATCCCATACGATAAATTAGATTATGTAATGGGAAAAGACCCTTCTCCCAGGCATTTATATATTGTTGACTCAACAGATTGTGATGATTTCTCAAGGCGGGGCAAGGTCTGGCTTGCAAATCAGCAGTTGGGAAACCTAACAATAGGGATTATAAAAGCTAATTTCTACTTCAATAATGGCTATAAAGGCGGTCACTCTTTCAGGATTGCAGTTTGTGTAAAATCTGATGGGTCAAAGGTTATAAGATTCAGAGATAGCCAAAATACAGCAGTCAAGTGGGATTATGGTGAACCTGTTAATCTTCCCATAATCGGTGAAGTGGATCGAATGGATATAATTAATATAGTGATGTGATTATGAGATTATCAGAGAAACAGCAAATCTTTACAGCTTGTATAGGTAAACTTATCTTGTTTGCAAGCAGCAAAGAATACGGGCTTACACAAGGGGACGGATACCGTGATCCAAGAGTCTTTGGTGAAATGGGGGAAAAACGGAGTTACGCTTCAAAGAATTCTGTCCATAAGATAAGACTTGCACATGACTTTAATTTATTTGTTAAAGGTGAATTTATCTCAGACGGTGGCCATCCTGCCTGGTTAGAACTTGGAGAACATTGGGAATGTTTACATAAAGATGCAAGATGGGGTGGAAGGTTCGATGACGCAAATCACTTCAGCTTTGAACATTGGGGTTGCAAATAATGTATTTTGATTTTATGCCATTAATTCCAATCGGTATTATAATAGGGGTAGGATTCACTTTAGTGTTTTGGGGTGTTATTGAATTGGTCTTATTCATAAAGGAGATTTAAATTGAGAGAACGTAGGCAGATTTCTAAAGTTGACAGGTTGATTACGTGGGGGTTTAATTTGGCAATTATTGGGCTGTTTTCAGTATGTGGGTTACTGTATGCTCAACAAAATAAGATCATTGATAAGCAAGATGATAAGATCAATTACAAGTACACGGAACTTTGTGATAAGTTAGATAAAAAGGTTGACAATGCTGTGTTGCTTGAGATGATTAAAACTATTAATGTTCAACAGGCAGTTGATATGAATAATTGGGAACGGCAAGAAAAGATGAATACTAAGGTTCTTAGCAACTTAGAAGAGCTTAATATGAATGTTATCTTGCTTAACGATAAATTGGAATTTATCAAAGAATAGGGGTGTCAAATGCTTAATATATTAAGTGCTGTTACAGGTGCAATTGATACGGTGGCAGATAAGTTTTTTGTAGATGCAGCAGACAAGGAAAAATTCAAACTCCAGGCTTTAAAGATGGCACAGGACGGGGAGTTTAGATCACAGGAAAACCAACTTAATGCGATCCTTGCCGAAGCAAAGAGTTCTGACCCTTGGACAAGCAGGGCAAGACCTTCTTTTTTGTATGTGATGTACTTATTAATCCTTTTCTCTTTGCCTATGGGGGTTCTTTCTGCTTTTAAGCCTGATATAGCAGTCCAGGTTGCCACAGGTATGCAGTCATGGTTAAGTGCGATACCAGATGGCTTATGGGGTGTATTCGGGGCAGGGTATCTTGGTTATGTTGGTGCAAGGGAGTATGGGAAAAGTAAATTAATAGGTAAATAAAATATAATATTATAATAATAACTTGACAATTTCTAAGAACGTCTATACATAAGGTATAGGCGTTTTTTTATTTTTAGGAAGGGGGTGGGAAAGTTGAAGTGTAAAAAGTGCGGTCATAAGTGGACACCAAGGGTTAAAAATCCGGTTCAATGTCCAAGTTGTAAAGGGATTCTAAAGCGGATGAAAGGAAAGAATAATGAAAAAGTCACATAGCTTTAATGAATTGTCGGATAAGGTTTGTCAAAGTCCAGGTTGTGAAAAAAAGATAAAGCAAAGGCTTGTATTAAAGAAAGCTGACTTTGATTATTGTTACAAACATTGGAGTGAAAAAGAATTTAAAAGGAGAAGGAATCTTGAATAAATTGTATTGGGCAGAGCATACGACAATAGAGCAGTTTGAAACGATAAGCCCCATAAGATGTTTACTTTCAGTTATTGGTATTCTTCTTCTTGGGGTTTTTGGTTTTGTGTTAATTGTAATCGGGTTGGGTTTATAATGTGTTATGGCAAAATAATATTTCATGGTCTTAATTGTCCTTATGAGGTTAAGAGTGGACCAAATTGGGGGGAATGTGAAAAACCAAAATGGGCTGTTTGCCCTGATAGCATACCGGACACAGAAGACGAAAGAATATATCCAGAAGAATCCTGAACGGTATGATCCAAAAAAGCATGAACATTTGTTTAGTAAGGAAGAAAGAAAAAACTTATCACAATCAATGAGGGGGTAAAATGTTGAGGAAAAAATTAATGGGAATTCAGGGGGAGTTAAAAGCCCCTAAGTCACAGGTTAATACTTTTGCTAAGAAAAATTATAAGTATAGGAATCTTGAGGATATTTGCGAAGCATTAAAGCCTTTATTGATTAAACATGATGTTTCAATGACAATATCAGACGAGATTATAAATTTTGGTGAACGGTTTTATGTCAAGGCAACGGCAAGGCTTTTTGATGATAAGAGCGAGATTATTGTAACAGCTTTTGCAAGAGAAGCACAAATTAAAAAAGGTATGGACGAATCACAGATAACGGGGGCAAGTTCATCCTATGCCAGAAAATACTGCCTTAACGGTCTTTTCCTTATAGATGACACGAAGGATGCAGACTCAATGGATAACACGAAAAAGACAGGCAAATCTGATCCTTTCCTTGAAGAAATGAAAGGATATGCAACACATGAGAAAGATATATATTGGAAAGTCCTGGGGCAGAACGGGTTTAGCAAAGCAACAGATATACCAAAAAACAAACGATCTTTGATACTTGAAGAAATGGCAATATCATTGTCAGAAAGGGAAGCCAATGAATAAAAAAATAGAAGAATATATCGAAGAAAAGTGGGAAAAGTTTGAAGCCTTTAAATTAATGGCACTTGAGCAGGAAGCAGCTTGTTTGCTTTGTGAAAAAGCTATGGACTATTGGGGGAAAGAAGGAAGGAGAGCAAGGTTTGAAATAAGTGATAATTTTGAAGGGACTAATCTTAAACTTTTTATGGCAAAAGATGATACCATTGAAAAAGATGTTCAACTCTTTCTTGAATACTTTGACGTTTTGGTGAAATACAATGAAGGGTTTTTACCGGTAGGGTTTGACGAATATGTTTCTGGCAGATGGATACAATATCATTATTCTAACGGCAAGGCTAATATCTGGTTATTCTTTCATTATGATAAAGCAGAGTCCTGCAAGGTTGTCGGCACTGGTAAATTTAAGGAAGAAATGAAAAGAATTTGCGTTTAAGGGGGTTTTATGGGTGTTGAATTAACACAAAAACGATTAAAAGAGTTGTTCCTTTATGATCCTGAAACTGGTCTTTTTACAAGGCGTTATAGAATACTGTCAAGGGGCAGGGCATCAAAGATCGGTGTAACTGGGGTCTTTTATATTGATGCTATTGATAAGTGGGATGCTCAAATTAAGATAAATTATAAAAAACATAGATTGGGTCAATTTAAATCTAAACTGAAAGCTGTATCTGCAAGATGGGAAGCTGAAAAGAAATACAAATTTCCTGATTGTAGCACAAAATCAACAGCATATTTATACTTAAAAGAAAGGAATGTGGCATAATGGGAAAACATTGGTATAACGACATAGGGGAACCGGTTTATAGTGTTGAAAACGTAACTAAGGGGGGTTTAAGACCTACGACTCTAAGGGATGCCAAAAAGCTTAATTTGGTCCCTTCTGTAACGACAGTCATGGACGTATTAAGGAAACCGGCTTTAGAGATATGGAAAGAGAATCAAGTCCTTGAGTCTGCTCTTAGTTTAAAGCAGAAAAAGAAAGAAACAGACAAGGGGTTTATTAACCGGATAAGATACCATGCTAAAGAGATTTCCAGGACTTCAGCACAAGAGGGCAAGAACATTCATAAAGCTGTAGAAAAGAGCTTTTTAAATATCCTGCCTGATGAAAAATATTCATGGCTTGCTCATAGCACCAAAAGAAAGATACAGAAATACTTTAACAGGTATTCAGGATGGAAAGCTGAAACAACTTTCTATAATAAGCTTGGCTTTGGTGGCAGGACCGATATTACAAATGACAGGCTTGTTATCGATTTAAAGACAAAAGAAAAGTTCAAGTATACCAAGACGGGAAAGATCGTCAAAATGGCTTATGATGAACACGTTATGCAGCTTATAGCTTATGCTCATGGGGTGGATATGCCTGATGCAAGGCTTGTAAATGTTTTTGTTGAGTATTCGGGGGAGCTTGTCTTTCACGAATGGGACCAAGAGGACATAGAAAGGGGTTGGGAAATGTTCCTAT
>Ga0257119_1001432_pt1 | contig 16707 bp, 19 predicted proteins | sample SI112_200mmetaG_FD_190179 | JGI IMG/M metagenome (GOLD analysis project Ga0257119, IMG submission 190179) | Marine microbial communities from Saanich Inlet, British Columbia, Canada - SI112_200m | ecosystem: Environmental > Aquatic > Marine > Inlet | place: Canada: British Columbia | collected... | reverse complement strand
CAAGCAGGATCAAAAGAATAATCCAGAATGTAACCGGGTTACCGGAAAGCTTTGAAAGCTCACCAATCTCAAAACTTGCAATTTCATTAAACCCAAGCAAAATACCAATAAAAAACAGGGTGGCCCCTGCCACACCCCAGTAAAGACACATCAATGCCACTTTGTAACGGGTGATATAATCTGAATACCCAAACTGTGCCATGATAAAATAAAGCGGTATAATAGTTAAAAGTTCCATAAAAACATACATGGAAATGAGATTTGTGGAAAAGACAACCCCCATAAATCCAGTGGGAAAAAACAAATATAAAAAGAAAAACCGTTTAAAATATAATGTATATGTTTTTTGATCAGCATGGGGATAAATCAGGTCGATCCTGTGGTCAACATAATGCAGAGAATAAAATGCAAGGGCCAGGCAGATGATATTTATAATCAAAGCAATGGGAAGGCTTAATCCATCGGCAAGAAGATTTATGGAAACATTAGGACCGATTATATGGTTCTCTAAAACTGGCCCTTTTTCTAATATATTTATACCGGTCCTGCATAATAGTATACTGGTGTAAATCAAGGCAACAATGGTGATCCATCCGGCATAACGTATTTTTTTGGACCCTTTTGGGAATCGGGTGAAAAGAATAAGTAATGCCGCTATTATCGGAACAAAAACGATCTGTATTAAAATAGGAAAAGTCATTCTTAATCTTTTTTGCTCAACCTCCTAAAAACAGTAAAAAAAACAATATAGAAATAAAACAGGCCAGAATGTATAGCAAATTCCACGAAATCTGCCGGCTTTCCGTTTCCAGAGGCTTTATTAGAGTAAAAATCACAGATGGAAATAAAGCCATAAATTTATGGAACACCTTATCAAATTGCTTTTCAATTTTCACGGAAACAATGGGCGCCATGCAGGCCCATGCAACGATTTTTAAAAAAAAAGTATCAATTCGTTTGCCTATAGTTTTCAAGGGACGGTCACAAAACTTTAAAAAAGCTCTGCCCGGCATTCTAAAGAACCAGTCTGTGTCGAGATTTTGAGCTCTTAGTTCTGCCGGGTAAAATCCAGACAGAATAAGAATTGTAAAGGCCAGTGCACCAAACATGAGAAGCTCTACCATCCCTATAACATGGAAAAAAGTATACGGATGGTAGTCAACTGGAAAAGGTAAAATATTATACAATGGGGCCGGATAAACACCTAAAAAAACACAGATAAATGCGGCTATCCCCATTGCCAGACGCATGTTAAAAGGAGGCTCACAGGTTTTAATACCTGAATCATGGCCGAAAAACACAAAATATGGAACCTTGATACCTGCATGGTGAAATACGCCGGCAGAAGCGAAAAGCAGCATCAGATATATAATGGTTTGATGATGTTCTGCCACGGCTGCTATGGTCAGTGACTTGCTGATAAAGCCTGAAAAAAGTGGAAATGCAGAGATTGAGGCAGCACCAATGATACAAAAAACCGCAGTGAATGGCATATATCTATATAGCCCGCCCAGATCGGTTGCTCTTATTTTCCCGGTCATATGAAGGACAGCGCCCATGGACATGAACAAAAGAGCCTTGTAAATAATATGACAGAATGCATGGGCAACCACTCCGTTAATAGCCAACTGGCTCCCGATCCCAATGCCGCAGATCATAAACCCCACCTGGTTGATCAAACTGTAGGACAGAACACGGCGCATATCATTTGCGATCACGGCATAAAAAATAGGAAAACAGGTCATAAAGGCTCCTGCCCACATCAATACTTCAGATCCAGGATAGGTTCGGGCCAATATATAGACAGCACTTTTTGTGGTCATGGCGCTCATAAAAACAGCACCGGTTATGGTTGCCCGGGGATAGGCATCCGGCAGCCAGGAATGAAACGGGAAAATAGCTGCATTCAAACAAAATCCAACAAATATCAGTGCCGTTCCAAGGTCGCTCAGGCCAATATAAGAGAAGGTTATTGTTCCCCTGATCGATACATAAATAACAATCCCCGCCAAAAGGCATACCCCTCCAAAAAAATGCCACATAAAATACCGGAATGCAGCTTTCCTGGAATCTGTTGTTCTTTGTGCCAGAATTAAAAAACAGGATGCCACAGCCATGAGTTCCCAGAAAAAATATAAAGAAAACAGATCGCCTGTAAAAGTGACTCCTAAAGCACCGCCTGCATAACAGAATGCAGCCACATGCTGGATATTGTCCTTAACATGAAGAGCATAAATCACACCAATGAATGTGATAAGAATAAATATATATCCGAATACTGTACTTAATCCATCCACCCGGCTTAAAATAAGCGTATAATCAAGAAATCCTATTTGCCAGGATTGGCCCTGGGGCAGAAAGATAAGATTGATAAAAGCCAAAATGGGCAAAGACAGCATATACACAGATTTGATCTTTCCTTTTAATAATGGAATTAAAAAGGAACCCATTATGAATATAAATGCAACCGGGATGGAGTTAATCATAATAACCTTCCTTTTGCTTGACAATCCAGCGAAGGATTTTGGCTATAAAGATCAAACTCACACACGCTGTAAAACCATAAACAGCATTAAAAAACGGCACCTCTTCCCACGGAAAATGTCCCTGTCTGTCAAAAAGAAAAAAAGCGGTCAGATCAATCATAAGAATGACACAAAGAGTGATGTAAAAATTTTTTATAAATTTTCTTTGTATATCAGGGCCCTCCAGTAAATTTAAAGGTTTACGAGGTGTCATCTTTCTCCTTTAATGGACACATGTAAAAACAATTAAAAGATATAAAAATCCCATACAAATCAGAATATAAAAAATCTTTTTGTAAGCAGGGTTGCCTTGATGGACAAGTTCCATCTTTTCTTCAATATGGGAAAACCAGGCTGTGGGCTCTCCATTTTCCTGCTGATATTCAAAGTTGTCATCTGATTTTATTATCTTCCCCATGGTTATGCTCCTTTAAGGAAACAGATTATTAGTCGCAAGTTTTACAAGATCTAAAATGTAAAAAGTATTTGGGAAAAAACAAAAAATGATTGAAAACACTGCTGTTACAGCCAATGGCACAATCATAAAAAGGTAAATGGGGTTTTTGGCTTCCATCGTTAAAATCCCATTTGAATTTATGAAAATATCCTGATCCTTTTTTGGTTCTGATTTTTTAAAAAATGCCATTCTGACGATTGGAAAGAAATAAATCACATCCAGAATCGAGCTGACAAGAATCACGGATAAAAATATATAAGCTCCTGCCTGAATCGTTCCCAGACAGAGGAACCATTTGCTGATAAATCCGGCCACGGGCGGGATACCACACATGCCTGTGGCGCCGATGGCAAATGCAACCATTGTTATGGGCATTTTTTTCCCCATGCCTGAAAGCTGGCTGACTTGCTTTTTCCCTGAAATCACCATTATGGCTCCGGCACATAAAAACAGGGTAATTTTCATAAAGGCATGAAATGGGATATGTATCATTGCACCCTGGATTCCATAAGGACTTAAAAGGGCTGCACCAAACAGGATATATGATAACTGGCTTATGGTGGAGTAAGCCAGACGCCGTTTAAGATTATCTTCTGCTATGGCAAAGAATGACCCCACAAGCATTGTAAATGATGCAAAAATACCAAGTATCAACCCAAGACCAAGAACCTGGAACAGATCAACACCAAACACATAACAGACAATCCTGACAAACCCGAACACACCTGCCTTGACAACTGCAACCGCATGGAGCAATGAACTTACCGGCGTAGGAGCTACCATGGCACTGGGAAGCCATGCATGAAACGGCATCCATGCCGCTTTCATGGAACCCAGGGCAAACAGGGCAAACAGAATGATCAAAGTTCCTTTTGAGGCAGTATCCTGTTCCAGGATTCCGCCTTCAACAAAGTTTGTGGTGCCGGTCAAAGCATAGGTCATGACTACCGCAGCGAACAGGAACCATCCGGAAAACAATAAATATGTCAGATACTTTTTAGCCCCTAAAAATGCCTCATCATCTTCATGATGAGCTACCAGCCAGTACGTGGAAAAGGTTAATGCTTCATAAAATACATAAAAAGTGATTAAGTTTTTTGACAGAGCAATACTTATTGCGCAAAAAATTGCCAGGGCAAAGTAAAAATAGAACCGGGTCTGGGCATGCTCTTTTAAAGCCCTCATATAGCCGATGGAATAAATGGAAACCAAAATCCAGAGAAAAGAGGAAGTAATGGCAAACACCAGGCCAAAAGCATCCACCTGAAATCCTAAATCAATGCCCGTGCTAATGGTAAAAAGATGGCTGTAGATCAATTTATGCTGCAGTATAATCGGTGCCATGGACAGGATGATACCAAATAGTATCCCTGCTGCCACAAGCGTACATCCTTCCCTGATGTTGGGTTTGTTTCCGAATATCAGAATCAGCAGTGCGCAGGCAAACGGGCAGGCCAGTGCCAGCAGGGGTCTTGTGGATTCAACAACTTCAATCATTGAATGACTCCTATTCCAAAATTTGTGTTAACCGCATTTAAAAATGGGGTTAACGCTCCGGATATCCATACAAGGCCTATTATGAATGTCAATGCAGCCATACATATGCTGGGTATCAGCATACTCATTGGAAGCTCCTGTATCTCGAGGGATTCAAACTGATCTGATTGATTTTCAAATCCATTCCCGCTTTTACTTTGAGGTTTAATATACATACTTTCAATAATGCGCCAGAAATAGACCAGCATTAAAAGTGTACTGATAAAAATGATTGCTACAAAAGGATATTGACCCGCATCAATGGCTGCAAGGATAAGATACCATTTGGAAACAAATCCGACTCCCGGTGGCAATCCGATCATGGCAAGGGATGCTATGATTAAAACCAGAGCAGAATACGGCATTTTTCTGGATAGTCCTGAAAAGTCACTGATATCCCTAAGATTGAATTTATAAATAAATCCGCAGGCGGCCATGAACAGGGCACTTTTAATTATAGCATGGTTTAATATATGCATGATCGCCGGGGTCAATCCAAGGGAAGATGAAACACAAAGGCCTATCCCTAAAACAATATAGCCTGTATTGGCAATACTGGAATAGGCCAGCATTCGTTTCAGGTTATCCTGTGCAATGGCATATATCGAACCTATGATTATGGCTGTTGCCGCAAGCCAGCATATTACATCAAACACAGGCAAGACCGTTTTTATAAAGTTGATGGTATATACTGAGAAAATGATTCGTATCAAAGCATAGGCAAATGTTTTTGCCACGGCTGTGGAAATAATAATGCTCACGGCAGATGGTGCATGGGTATATGCATCCGGTTGCCAGGCATGGAGCGGAAACAAGGCAATTTTTATGGCAAAACCCAGAAAAATAAATACAAAGGATGTAATAACCGCCTTTGATCCATATATTGCCGGGAGCAAGTTTGCCAGATCTCGCATATTCAGGGTACCTGTTGCAATATAAAGATACCCCACTCCCAAAAGGTAAAAACAGGCACCGATTGTTCCAAGAATCAAATATCTGAATCCTGCTATCGTTGCCCTTTTATCACCGGCAGCCACCAATGCGTAGCCGGCCAGAGAAGCCACTTCCAGCAATACAAACAAGTTAAACAGATCTCCGGTTACGATGATACCCAAAAGTCCTGTAACCAGAAGAAGATAGAGACACCAGAACAAAAAGATCCTTTCCGGCAGCTCTTTTTCAACACTTTTTTTTGCATAGATGGCTGTAACAAAACTTAAAAATGATATTAAAACCAGCATAAACGAGTTCAAATGGTCAATGTTATATTCTATTCCAAAAGGTGGCATCCATCCGCCCACATGGTATGCAACAGGTCCTATTGTGCAAATAGTTCCAAAAAGTGTGACAGAGCTGATGAAGCAAACAGACAGGGCAAGTATTGACAGGATAAATGATAACCGCTTGTACCACCATCCCGCAAAAGAGATAATAAGTGAAGCAATCAAAGGAACAAGAATAATAAAGACGGGTAACTGCTGCTCCATTTGTTTTTCAACCCAATAAGTTAGTATTGCCTACAAAAGGTTACTGATATCCGGATGTAATTTAATCGTTTTGACAAACTGCTCGGTTCTGGCATCGTACCGTTTCTTAATGACATACAAAAGCCGTTGACTGATAATAAATCCCAAAGAATGATCCTGTTCCATCAGTTTTTTGATTTTAGATCCCCTGAATGAAAAAACCTCGCAGGGTTCAGCGCAAATGGCATCGGTTGAATACAGATCATTCTCCAGCATTGCTGACCAGCCAAATGAAAATCCAGGTTTAATGGAACTCATGGAAACGGTCATCTTATCTGTTATTCTTTGTTCCAAAAGTACTTTACCCATTTTCAGCAAAAAAAGACGATCTGCTTTCTCTCTTTGTTGGAAAATAATTTCATTTTCATCAAAACGAAGCATCTCAGTAATGGGGATGAGGCTTTTAAGCATTTCATCAGATAAATACCCAAGCATGACAAATTGTTTTAAATCTTGTACAGTAATCATAGTCAGGCTCCTGCACGTTTCTACCATCTATCTTTTCTTTGTTTGTAACTATTCAGTTCTTATGCTTGACGCCGCCCTGTCTGATGAATATTTTTTTTCGATGCTAAATGCTTAACCTCCTGAAAATATCCATCAGACAGGGCTTTGAGATAACCTCTTTTAACGGACTGAACAATTACCTTTGTTTTTTAAAAATTCCTATTTTATTTTATAATTTTGTTATCCAAATCTACTGTCATTTGAAAAAGAACCTTATCTTCTTCAATGGTTCCGAAATCCTTGTAGATTTTTATTGCCATTGCCAAAGCCACCCCCAGTGTTGCCACTGCAACAACAATAGCGGTCAGCATGAGAACATGGGGCAATGGATTAATATAGTGAACAGCTTGTACCGCTTCATGGGCACCATGACCATTATGAAGTTCAAGGATAGGTATGGTTGCATCTTTTTTCGCGCCAATGGAGATAAAAAATAGAATGATAGCCGTCTGCAGGATATTCAGGCCTATTATTTTTTTCATATAATTGTTTTTTATAAAAATGCCATACATGCCCAGCAGCATCAATATAATATAGACAAAATAATTAAGCCTATAAATGATGAATGTCAGCACATCATCCATTATTAAAGCCCTTCATCATATTTTCCGGCTGACGCCAGGGTATAGTAAAGTAAGATCATTACAGCCATTACAGCCATACCAACCCCTATCTCCACTATTAATATGCCATGGGATCTTGCTGTAACAGGATCTGTACCCCAAAAGGGTGCCAAAGCACTGTAATCCAGAAAGTTGGATTTCAAAAACATGCACATGATCCCCGTACCTGCATAAATAAAAACACCCAGGGCACACATGAAAACCGTGATCTTTTCACCCACCTGGCTGATAGCTAACCTAAGGTTAAATCCTATGGCAAAAAGAACAAGGGATGCACCTAAAATCACACCTCCCTGGAATCCGCCCCCAGGACTGTGATGCCCATGGGCAATTACATAGAGGGCAAAAACTTGAATAAAAGGGATAACCATCCTACAGGTCGTCCTGATAACCAAATCATAGGGAATCCATACAGAATCAATGCGTTCAAAATGATCGGAATCTTCCGGGGTTTTCCCCCCTTTTTCAATTCGCAGTGTAATTCCTGTTGGGATATGTCGATACTTCCTTGATTCCGATCTAGTTGCCTTGAATGTTTTTAAAATAAAAATGCAGATAATACCGGCAGTAAAAATGACAATTGTTTCAAACATGGTATCATACCCTCTATAATCTGCCAGAACAGATGTTACAATATTGGGAACTGAGGTGTCTGCCATGGTATGTTCAATATAATAGGGGGACAAATGGCTGGAAGCGGGTGATAAAGGATCCCCCCAGACTGGAAAATCAAGAACACCATAAAATAAGAGACAGCCCATCAAAACAAATAAAATCAAGCCTGTTATTCTCAATTGTCAGTTCTCCTTGTCGTTCTAAGGACGGCAGACACGAACAATACAGTGCTGATTCCAGCTCCCACCGAGGCTTCGGTAAATGCCACGTCAACAGCTCCCATAATTGCCCACAAAAGACACAGCATAAAACTATAAGCCCCAAACAAAATTGCAGCACCCAATAAGTCTCTGATAGCCAGGGCCCCGATCCCGAACAAGACAACAAGAATAAGAATGATCAATTCAATCTGCCAGATCATATTGAATCATCCTCAGATTTTTTCCATGGTGTAAGCCCTGCCCTGACACCGGCATCGACTATGGAATGAATCGCTGTGGGACTGGTTATAAAAACAAACACAACAATGAGAATGATCTTTACAGAGGTGATAATAGCGGTAAGCGTTAAGGGGAGTATCGTATACAATGCAAAGGCCGACATTGTAATGGCAAGACCGCCCGTATCCAGTTTGCCTGCCGGATGCAGCCGGGAATAAAAATCAGGAAATCTTATTATTCCAATGGATCCACCTGCAAAAAAAATCAGGCCGCAGATCAACATGATCGTAATGATAATCGCCATATAATTAGAGTCCTTTTTCTTGCCCCAATATTTTATTTTTCTTGATTTTCATCATACAATCCCTTTTGTTTCTGGAAATACCGTGAAGCTGCCAGAACAGCTATAAAGTTCAGCATTGCATACGCCAGGGCAATATCCACAAACATGTCCACGCGGTTGTATATCAAACCAATAAGTATCAACATCACAATGGTCTTGCTGCCAATGGCATTTACCCCTACCAGACGATCCAGAACAGTCGGGCCGACAAGAGATCGATAGGTGGGCAGCAGCATCAGAAGGCCTAAGAATATACCTGTATATATAAATAGTTTACCCATTATTCATCAAATACCTTTGCAATCTTCTTTTCCATTGCACCCGGCAGGCCCTGGCCTGATTTGTCATCGATACAATGGACTGCAAATGTTCCCATTACATCGGCATGAATTGTAATTGTTCCCGGAGTAAGGGTAATTGAGTTTGCAAAGGTGGTACGGGAAATATTAGTTTTCAACCGGCTGTTAAACGTAATTATTTTAGGATTGATCAGGTCCATCATTCTTGGATGGAAGGTCAGATAAAGCAGATGTAAGTTTGCTATAAAAATTTGATTAAAAAGCCAGGGAAGATAACCGGCAAACTTGAGCCAGCATTTAAAAAGACCCGATGACAAGGCACGGGGGAATATCATCCGGCTACTGATTGCCGATACGATAAGACATGACGCACCTCCTAAGCTAAGATGAAAGGGATCAAATCTGCCTGAAAAAAGTATCCAGAAAAACCCCATAATGGTGAAGGTAAATAAAAACGTAGCCCAGGCAAATTGATTTTTTGATTTGCCTTTCAAAGGTCGTTTTTGATTTTTATCAGGGTGGCTATCTTTAACCCATGCCTTTTTTTTGTCAGTATCCAATTATTGTAACCCCCAATATGACATTCGCATAGTAAATTTTTGGGTCATAAAACAACACAGATTTAATCACTTATTTTTTGATAACTTGCCGATTTATACCCCTTTGTTTTTTGGATATGAAATGTAAGAATACGACTGCGATAATTCTCAATCAGCCCTTTTAATTTCAATTTTGCCTTTTGAAATTTCTCGCTTTGCAGATTACCCATTAAATTATTGATATCCGATACTCTGCCTTCACAAATTATTCCAGGCTCATTACCGATCAGGACCTCCCATTCGCCCGCAACTGATATGCCCAATTCGTTAAGAACTGGAAAATATTCATTGATGACAAACGCATCGTATTCATCCTTTTTTTGGGTCAGGACATTCCACATTTGATTGAATTTAATGGTATCTTTTCGGATATCCATTGTGTAAGAACCTATTTTGCCTGTGTTGACAAGAATCTTTGTCTGATAATTTTTTACAAATTTGAGCAAATCCTGTTTTAAAATCTTATACTGTTTATTTTTTAAAGCCTTTTCAATTATATCCAAATCGCCACTTACGTTCTCCAAAATTATTTCACTATATGCGCCAACGAGTACTGACCATAATGCGACTGTGTGGAGGCCCAGATTGTTCACACCGGGTATAAATTTATCGATTATAAATTTCAAATATGCTTCATCCTTTCCTGGAATGACAGACCAAAAGTGGTTCAGTTTAACTGACATGACAAATCCCCCTCTTATTTGAATTCATTATAATTCTTAAACATTGGATAGAATCCATAGCCAAACCCGGATTCTGCAGATTCGAATAATAGCATCAGATCAATACAGGCAAATATGTGGATTAATTATCAATATAAAATGTAAGAATGCGGCTGCGATAATTTGCTATGTGACATTTTAATTTTCGGGTTACGTCTTGGAATTTCTTGCTTTGCAGATTCCTTATCAAGTTGTTAATATCAGAGACTCTCCCCTCACAAATTATTCCAGGCCCGCCTCCAATAAGGACCTCCCATTCGCCGGCAACAAATATTCCCAGTTCGTTAAGAACTGGGAAATATTCTTTAATCACAAACGCATCATATTCATCTTTTTTGTGACTCTGAACATTCCACATTTGATTGAATTTGATGGTGGTTTTACTGATATCCACTGTGTACGAATCTATTTTACCGGTGTTGACTAGAACTTTTGTCTGATAATTTTTTACAAATTTGAACAAATCCCGTTTTAAAGACTTGTATTGTTTATCCTTTAGTGCCTTTTCAATTATCTCTAAATCACTACTTGCATTTTCCAAAACGACTTCACTGTATGCTCCAACTAGTACTGACCATACTGCCACTGTTTGGAGACCCAGGTTTTTAACCTCAGGTATAAAAGTATTGTTTATAAACTCCACACACGCTTCATCCCTTCCAGGAATGACTGACCAATAGTGGTTTAGCTTAACTGACATGGCAAATCCTCCTCTTATTTGAATTCATTATAATTCTTAAACATTTACTATAATCCATAACCAAACTAAGATTCTGCAGGTTTCCTTAAAAAATACTTTAGGTAAACATTTAAGGCGCTTTAAAACTATTTCATTTAGTACGATGGACTCAATATGAATTTAGAGAATTAGATTCGAATGATCGTATCAGTTCAAAACGAGCAAGGAAAAGAGAATTGCATATACTATTCACAATAGCGGTACCTTTTTTACTTGTCAAGTCAAACATGAGTAACTCACAACTCATCCCAGAGCATTATCCAGCCATTTATTAGTAATGGCACAATTGCCATTACTAATAAATGGCTGGATAGATTTCCTTGACTTAGGGAAAAATATGTGATCTATTTGTGCCTTAATTAGGAGAAACACATGAATTTTTGCGTAACAGACAGATTTTATTTTTGGTATTATTATACGGGTCTGGCTGTTTTGCGCTAATTTTTATTTTTAAACAAAAGCCGCAGGCAGCAAAAGCCTGCGGCTTTTTTGTTTTGGGCTGTTGACTTTTGCATCTAATCCCGGCAAAGGAAAAAGCAATGAAACAGACCTATGATGTAAATGTAAAAGCGTTCAAACAACTTATTTCACCGGCATCCATTAAAAAAGAACTTCCAATAACCGATGATGTTGCAAAAACTATTATTGACGGCCGCCGGGATGTTGAAAATATTTTACTGAAAAAAGATGACCGGCTCCTTGTGATTGCAGGGCCCTGCTCAATTCATGACACAGATGCTGCCCTTGAATATGCACATAAAATGGAACAATTAAGGGAAGAAGTTAAAGAAAAAATCAATCTGATCATGAGGGTATATTTTGAAAAACCCAGAACAAGTGTTGGATGGAAAGGATTGATCAATGATCCCTTTCTTGACGATTCCTGCGACATTGATAATGGGTTAAAAAAAGCCCGATCCCTGTTGATTGAAATAAACCGGATGGGGCTTCCGACTACCACGGAAATCCTTGATCCCATCACGCCCCAGTATATTGCCGGACTTTTAACCTGGGTGGCGATTGGTGCAAGGACAACAGAATCCCAGACCCATCGCGAAATGGCAAGCGGTCTTTCCATGCCCGTGGGATTTAAAAACAGCACGGATGGAAGCCTTTCTTCAGCCATCAATGCAATGATGGCTGCAGGCGCCCCCCAGCATTTCATTGGAATTGATCCTCAAGGGTATTCTTCCATTGTCATCACAAATGGAAACCCATTTAGCCATATTGTTCTCCGTGGCGGCCCCCACCCCAATTATGATCCGGTTTCCGTTGAAAAAATCCAAGATAGGCTCAAACAGAAAAATCTTCTTGATACGATAATGATAGACTGTTCCCATGACAACTCAGGACAAAAGTACAAAGGACAATCTTTTGTATTTAAAAGTGTGCTGGATCAACGGGTTGAAGGCAATACTAGTATTATAGGACTAATGCTTGAAAGCAATCTGTTTGAAGGCAACCAAAAATGCAATGGCGATTACAAAACTCTAAAATACGGAGTTTCCATAACAGATGAATGTATCTCATGGGAAACCACAAAAGGACTGATCCGCTGCGCGGCAGACAGATTATAGATATGAAAACATCTCCATTTGAAAAAAGGATTAAAAGAAGGATTATTGGCAGGGAACATCAATTTTTTGTTGTTTGTTCGCCTGGATTAAAAAAAATCTGCCAAAATGAAATGCTTGAGCTGGGCTTTTCTAAAGATAGCCTGAAAGAAATTCCAGGTGGAATTGAATTTAAAAGCAAACTTGAAACATGTTTAATGCTCAATCTTCATTTAGGCAGTCCTTCAAGAATTCTGATGCGGATCAGCCACTTTAAAGCAGACTCTTTTAAAAAACTTGAAAAAAAAATAAACGCCATTGACTGGATACTCTATCTGCCTGAAAATTGCAGCCTCAAGTTTAATGTTACAACGAAGAAATCAAGACTTTACCATTCCGACGCCATTGAACAGCGCTGCGAAAAAATTATTCAAGATCAATTAAATATGGGCAGTGCTTTTACTTCTTCTTCAAAAAACCAATCAAATCAGACAATATATATCAGAGCTGATAACGATGAATTCACCATTTCCCTATACAGCACAGGAGATCTTTTATTTAAAAGAAGCATCAAACAAAAGGTATATAAAGCACCATTAAGGGAGAATCTGGCTTTTGCCATGCTTTTCTGGGCAGGATATTCAAAAAAAGACATATTGATTGATCCCATGTGCGGATCAGGTACTTTTTCTCTTGAAGCCGCCATGATGAAATCCAATATACCTTCAGGATTCTTCAGATCATTTGCACTTGAAAGCTGGCCAGGCTTCAGCCAAAAGGCATATGCTCATATGAAAAAACAGGCGCAAAAAAAATTTCTTACATTTGCTGAAAAACAGATTTTTGCATCTGATATAGACGATATGGCATTAACTGCAATGGAACAAAATATCTCAAACCCGCACTTTAAACCCATCATAAACCTTGGTCAAAAGGACTTTTTTTCCATTAATCCTTCAAAGATATCCCATGGGAAAAAAGGAGTGGTAATGTTAAACCCACCCTATGGAAAGAGGCTTGGTGAAAAAAGCGATACCCGGTCATTTTACCGGGAAATCGGGAAAAAGCTGTCAACAGATTTTAAAGGGTGGCGCACAGGAATAATCCTCCCATCAAGAGAGGCCAAATCATATCTTGGGTTAAGACTTGAACTTAAACCAATTTTCCACGGGGGGCTTGATATTTTTGCCGGAATGGGAATGATCTGATACCCGGGATAAAAAAACTTCATATTCTATAAATTGCATGTTAAAGATATATTGGTCACCAATAGAGTAGTTTGAAAAAACAAACAGCAGAAAAAAAAGGGACGGGTATGCAAAAGGGGTTAAAATATATTGCGGGTTTATCTGTACTATTTTTATTTTTTACAGGTCACACCATGGCCCTGGCAAAAGAGGGTGCGAACGATCATATTTATTCTTTGCTTTTAAAAAAGTATGTCACAAATAAAAGCGTTAATTATGACGGGTTTAAAAAAGATGAAAAATTGCTGGATGAGTATCTGGCCATATTAAGTTCAACCAATGTAAAACTACTTTCAAAAAAAAGCCTGTTTGCTTTTTATATCAACGCTTATAATGCCTTCACCATAAAACTTGTATTGACAAAATATCCTGGAATTAATTCCATTAAAGAGGTTGGCAATTTTTTTTCCAACCCATGGAACAAAAAATTCATTTTGCTGCAAGGGAAAACGATAACCCTTGATCATATCGAGCATAAAATCCTTCGGCCAAAGTTCAAAGACCCCAGGATTCATTTCGCAATAAACTGTGCATCTAAAAGCTGTCCTCCACTTCGGAATGAACCTTATAAAGAAGGAACTCTGGAAAGTCAGCTAAATGACCAGACAAGAAAATTCATCAATGATAAAAAAAATACTTTTATCAAAAAAAACACCCTTTTTATAAGCAAAATTTTCAAATGGTTTGAAAAAGATTTTTCAGACAATCCAATTTTATTTATTAAGCGTTACGCCTTTGAAGAATTAAAAGAAAAACTCGATTCTTCAGGAAAAAATATAAAAATCAGCTACCTGAATTATGACTGGACCCTAAACCGGTAGAAAAAAATCTATTTAGCCAGGTTTCCGAATCGTTCCAAAATCTTAAGCGGGATTGGAGTGGGTTCTATTTTCTCCAGAGTTTCAGACAAAATAAGACCTGATTCTTTTATTGTGCTTTCCATATTTTCTGCATAGGCTTCCATTATCTTTTCATCAAACTCAGGGTGAAACTGAATTCCCCAGGCTGATTGCCCGATCCTGAACGCATGATTAGGTTCAAAAGAACTTTTAGCTATCCTTACCGCATGATCCGGTAGCCGGATAACAGTTTGAGAATGACAGACATGAGCTTTAAAGGTTTTCGGCAGTCCTTTAAAAAGGAAATCCTGCGTGCTATCTTCCAAAATCTCAATTCCGGTTGTACCTATTTCAATGCCTTTGGTATGAAAATCCACTATCCCGCCCATGGCTTTGGCAAGAAGTTGGTGACCATAACAGATGCCTAAAATGGGCGTTTTAGACTGGATAAGATCTGGAATCCATTGTTCTATTGCCACACTCCAGGAAAGGTTTTCGGTCACAGAAGCATGGGAACCTGAAATCACAACAGCTTTGCAGGTTTCAACATCAGGCAATGGGTCTCCTTTTGGTATATCCACAACCATTATATCTTCTTTGCCAACGCATAGGCCTTTGAATATCCAATCCTCAAAGTCTCCCAAATATTTTCCCATTAAAGGAAAAGTGTCACCTGCTTTTATAATAATAATTTTTTTCATATCCTGCTCAATAGTTTCCTGATCTATAGTTTTCTGGTCAATCATCTCTTGGTCAATCGCTTAAAAAAAGCTATTTTATCACCTCATGGATAATGACATCTTCAATTGCTTCAATTTTTCCAAGGTGTCGGGTCAATTTGAATTCAACATGGTTATAGGTTAATTGTGCCTGTTTTACCAGTTCAGGAATATCCACAAGGATATGGCTGCCACTGCCGATAAAAAATGGAAATATGACAATTTTTGTTGCGCCTTTTTGCACCATTTCATTAATCTTTTTTTCAAGAAGCGGGTCAGCCATTTGCAAAAAAGCGTGTTCAATCATTTCAAATGATTCTTTTGCTTTTTTTGATACTCTTTCAACAAGCGATGCAACTTCCAGATTTGATTCTTTTTTCCGGCTTCCATGGGCTGCAATAATCAATGCTTTCAAACGGGTCCTCCCTGGATATTTCACTTTACTCACCTAAGGTTTACCCTAACGTTGCATAAAAATTTTATAAAAAAGATGCAACATTAGGGTTTACTCTTTCTTGGCTATTAAAATAATATTGGTTTTTTGTTTTACAAGCCATCATTATTCGTATCCTGATTTATACTGAATAGATGGCACTTTATTGTCTTTACCAACCACCCTAATGGCAGAACTGCCTTGGACAGGACAGATATGCTCGCAGATCCCGCATCCAATACATAACTCTTCTTTTACATAGGGTTGCTTAAGAACAAGTAAATTCCCCTGAATATCCCTTGTTTTGATTTCATTAAACCCAATGGCCTTATCATGGGTAGGGCAATGCTCTTCACAAACGATACACGATTTTTTTTGGGCATAAACCAAACACTTATTTGTATCAAAATATGCTTTTCCGATAACAAAGGCATGCTTTTGCTCTACATTCAGCCGGCTCAAAGCTCCGGTGGGACAAACCTGTGTACACAAGGTGCAATTAAATTCACAATACCCCAGCCTTGGAACCAGTTTTGGGGTAAACATGCCTTCCAGACTCTTTTCAAAAAACAAGGGTTGCAGTGCATTATTAATACAGACTTTCATACATTCCCCACACCGCACGCAGGATGCTAAAAACAAGGTTTCATCCAGGGCTCCGGGTGGCCGGATCAAATCATCATCTGCCGTCTTTGAGATTGCATTGGTCCGGCTTAAAACCGGTAAAGCCAGTCCGATAAGACCGGCTGAGATCATTTGCCTTCTATTCATATTTATTTGTGTATTATTTTTTTGAATGGCAAATTTAAAACTTGTGATCTGATCAGGACAAAATTCAAGGCAGTCCATGCACAGGTTGCACTCTTCAAACTCAAATTTATGATCTTTATCAAAGGCATCCATTCTACATTTAGTTTCACATAACTCACAATTTTTACAGGACCTTATGGGTAATCTTTTAAAAACAGATATTCTTGAAATCAAT
>Ga0257119_1001428_pt1 | contig 16725 bp, 20 predicted proteins | sample SI112_200mmetaG_FD_190179 | JGI IMG/M metagenome (GOLD analysis project Ga0257119, IMG submission 190179) | Marine microbial communities from Saanich Inlet, British Columbia, Canada - SI112_200m | ecosystem: Environmental > Aquatic > Marine > Inlet | place: Canada: British Columbia | collected... | reverse complement strand
TTTTGCAAGTATTATTTAATGAAATTAACAGGTTATATTGAATGGAAAACGGGAATTTTAATTGTCGTTACAGGAAAAAAATAATTGTCGTTGATCAGTTTGGATATTCCAGAGGTCTTGCCCATTCCCATAGATTATCAACAAGATATGGAACATTCCCAGGGGGTCTCATCGTAGAATGAGGTACAAATAATTTGTTTTTCACTTCTTTTGTTTTTGATACAGCCCTGTAAATATTGTAAATTATATCCCCCCAAATTTCAAATAATCATTTGTTAAAAATAAGTATATCGTTAATGTGTGACGGTTTTGGCCAGAGGTATAAAAATTATTTTCCGTTGCAACTATTTATTATGTTTTTCGCATCTGTAAATTATTTCGTCTATCATTTTCTATGATTCTTTCTCTTTTTCAAACATGATTAGCTCAATCACTCTGATATTTGTTAATTTATGGTCATGGTCTTTCAGTTTAGACCTAACATCCTTGCACATTTTTATTATCTTTTTATCTAATAGCAACTCTTCAACTTTAGACACATACTTTTTATAAGTCGAAATGTTATTAACAAAATCATGATATTTTTTATTGTAAATAAAATTACAAACGCGACTGTCCCATATTGGATATAATTTGGGATTTATAAAATGAAGCAATTTCGAAGCACCAATGATTGAATTGTTTACAATTGTTTTAAGTGTTTTAAGTGACTCTGAATCCAGTTTTTTTCCATCTTTAACACCATTCAATGAAGCAATAATTGAATGGTCAATCAAGGTACCATCAAAATTTTTTAAAATCGTAGGCATCCAACCATACGTAAAATAACATCCTAAAATTAAACTATGTTCATCTATTGGATTTTTTTTAAAAAATTTTACAAACTCCTGATATGAATGATTATATGTACCAAAAGACTCAAATTTTATAGTTTTTGATTTGTTTATTATTTTTTCCTTAATATCCATAGAATTCCGATTCCCTTAGTTGGATTCAAAATTAAAGTATGCAAAAATATATCTATGCTAATTTATTAATTCTTTAAGAGTTTTAATAAAAAGTTCTCTGGATGATTCCTCTATAATGTCAGTTATTTTCGCTACTACACCAGAATTGTTGCAAATATAAATTTTTATCTTTGCAGCTTCTTCATTGTAAGGATAAGCATGATCCAATTCAAAAAATATATTATTATCATCTAACTCTTCGTTATGGCCTTCTGCTAATGTTATTGAATCTACATATTCTACGCCGTCACATAATTGTTTTATATTCATCATGATTTCATAATCCTTTCCTTCAGGATGAGTCATTTCACATGGCATATATTCAGTTTCATTATAATAATAAAATGAGAAGATTCTTATTTTATCTTCTTTCAATTCCAATTTATTTTTATTAATTTTAAATTGACATACAGAACCATCGGCCATGATATCAATATCTTGAAAATCGTCATCGTGATAATAATATCCTTCTCTCATGTCACCCTCTACAAATTGATCATATAGTTCTGAAAGATTGTTTTCTTTTAGCTCTTCAATTGAATAATCTTCATATTCTATATTTATCTCATATACTCCGTCTATCTTGAATTCTATTGTTTCTTGATTTCCCATGTCTTCTCCTTTATCGATTATATTATCATCCATAGATGAAGTGTTAGATCCTGCTTCATTTTCTCCGTCTGCTTCTGCATTTTTTGCTTTTTTTTGCCTTCTTTTTTCATCAGCTTTTTTTGCAGCTGCTAAAGTCAATTCGTTTTTACAAAGATAACTATCATCATTACCAGAAATTTGTGATTTAATGCCAAATTCTTTCAGAAGTTTCTTTTCAAGATTTCCGACTTTCATATTTGTTTTGACGCTGAATTCTCCGCCCTTGGTGTCGCCTTTTCGAATTGATGCTAATGTGGAATCATCATCAGCAAAGGATTTTCCATCATATAGACGAAGTGTTAACCCAAACTCTTTATTAAAACTCGTTTTTAATGATTTTACTTTCATTCTACCGGTTACTTTCAAATCAGCCATTTTTTTCCTCCTGAATAATTCTATGTTTAATTAAAATCTAACAAATTCAAATTATAAGAGTAATCTGGACATCCTCATAACCAGTTGCGGTATTCCATTTTTGCTTTTCAATAAATTTGATTTTATCAAGTATTATTAATTTCCTATGAGTAATCAATAAATCAAAGTGGCAATATTTGTCAATATAGTTAATCATTTTATCTTTAATATTCCCCTTCCCATCCTAAAAAAATGGATACGGCGTTAAGTAAAACCTTTTTTGAATTTCAAATCTTCGTTTTTACATATTGATATTTCTTATAAGTGCCTGAAATTTTATAAAATCATTTTTTTTAAGATACTTATAATATAAGTCTTTATCTTCCTTTGATGCATTGCTTAAAAATTTTGAAATCTCACTAAAGTAAACATTATTATCAAACTCCTCAGAACCGGGTTTGATTTTTTTATTCTCATTAAGATTGATTATTTGTTTTTTCATTTCACCCTTCCTTTATAAAGCGTTTTCCTAAATACGTTGGAAGTATATCGACTATAAATGCATTCCATCAGAAAGATTTGATACAACCAGAACTTGCAGATGTTTTCGTAATTGATATTTATGGTGATCCTGTAATTGTAAGCTGGGAATCAACTCCTGATAACCAATATTTGTGGGGAAACACCAATGATCCCAAATGGCAAGAGTTTCTTCTTGAGCAAGGAAAAGGCTTGGTTGATGCAGGAGTTGATGGAATTATTATTGATGAACAACTGGGTACTGCCATGAGTTTGTGGAATGGAGGTAGTTTTGGAGAGCCAGATATGACTTTATTTCGTGCATATCTTAAATCAACTTACAGTGACCAGGAATTGCTCAACAAATTTGGAATTGGAGTTCCAGACACTTTTAATTACGGAGATTACATTATTGGTAAAAATCTTGCCAATACATGGGTGAGCACTCCATGGACTGTTCCCCTTTATAAAGAATACCTTGAATTTCAATATGTTGAAATACTAAAATTTATGAAGCAACTTACTAATCAAACACGGAATTATTCTAAGACAACCTATGGTAAACAAATATCCTTTAGTGCGAATCTTTACGGGCTTCAGGCAGCGAACCTGATATTTGCTGATCTGCTGGATTACTATACAGTAGAGTTTCCTTATATGGGAGATGGATATCCTCCTGAGAGTCAAGCAATTCCGTTTTACAAATTGGCTCGCGCATTAGGTAATAAGCCTGCGATTACGATAATGGATACCCATACGGTTGCAGATTTAATGAGCCGTAGTACGTCGACGAGTAATCTTATGACGATATACATTGCTGAGGCATATGCTTCCCGTGGGGCACTATTTGTTCCAGAGGGTGTTTATGGCTGGAGTGATGCCGGTGGCCCCACTTGGTACAAAGGAGACATGTCTGTTCTGGGGAGCCGTAGGGAGGTGTCCATGGTTGAGGAAACTTCCAAAGCAAGATAAATTTATTTGCCGCATTCATGATGTAAAACCAGAACATTGCAGGGAGTATCCGAAATCAAGAGAGCATGCTGAAAAAACCGGGTGTAGAGGATTTGAGTAGATGAGTTGGAACATTTTCAGAATTTGAATTTTTGGTACAAATTTTTTACAGATCAGATTTATTTTGAGATTTTGATTTTATATTTACTTGTCATATCCACTTATTGGGCGCTCGATGTATATTATTTGAAAAAAAGGATTTGAGCGCTGAAGGAATAATTTATTGTTTGAATTTTGATAAGTCACTTATAATATTTTAAATGTAGTTTAAAAAAAAGTCAAAATCGATCTTGATATGGGGGGCACTTTAAACAATGAAAAAAAACACCAACAAAAAACGATCAGAATCTATTGGCTCAAAAAATCAATTATTAATATGAAAATAACCGGCCAAGATAATTGACGCGGAACGACCGGACAAAGTAATTGACATTAGATACTCAGTTTAATACAAACACATAACACTGAGAACGATTGGGACTATAAATAGTTAGATTGCCATATCGACTATATGTCTCTCTAAATTTCATCGTTGGAGTACATATTTTTCTGAAAAGAAAAATTAAAATTAGTTTTGATATTAAATATAAATAGGAAGTGGAAATGACACATTTTAGGGATAAAGTTAAAGAAATTCTAGAAGGCAAATACGATGTTAAATTTATTGAAGATGATCCTTGGGGATGTGCAAAATTCGTAGAAATGCATAATTTCGAATTTGAATTATTACCCGGCGAAAATTTTATCGAAAAATTTTTCAATAAATTTGATGAAGAAGATTATGAAATAGAAGAGTATTATTTTAACTATTCTATCGCTTTGGTAATATCAGGTAATTATGACGATGAACCCGAAGAGATAAAACTTTTAGAAGGTAACATAATCGATGAACTCAGTGAAACACATGAACTGAATAAAGAGGAAATAAAAGAGAAAGTCTATGACGACTTTGAACCTGGAAAATACAAATTTGAATATGTTGGAATAAATTGTTTTTATGGTAAATACAGGGGGTATATAGATGTAGACGACTTGAATGAAGCTTTTGAAGATAATTTTAATGATTTTGATGAAATTGAAAATGAAAAGGACTTTGCACAGGTTGTGGACAATGTTTTAATTGAAAATTATGAATGGACCTTTGAGGATATACCTAGTCAATGTGATATTTATTGTGTTTTCAAAAAAGAATAACCATTGAAGGTTCTATCTCAATTCTGGGGTGATTTTGTTGCTGCATGTTAAGATTGTAACCTTGGAAAACGTGATAAGGAATTATAGAGACCCTATAACAAAATTTATAAGGGGTAAAAAATGGCTGATTTAAGAATTAGGGGAAAAATGAAAGTCAAAACATTGATGGAATAATTTAAAAAAGAATGTAATTATTCAGCACTTATTTTTAACTGTATTTCGATTATTTAAAAAAGGTTCCTTACTTTTGCAATCAGAAAATTACTCATTTAAAAAGTCTGGCAGCTTGCCTTCAAATAAAAGACGTAGTGCCTCGCTTGCCCTTACACCATTTTTTCTGCATGTTGAAAGATAGCTGCGGATCAAATCAACGAAATGGTTCAGTCTTTATACGATGTTATCTTCAGAATTTTCAAAAAACAAAAAAATAACCCCTCCACTACTGAAAGGGGTTATCTCATATCGCCATCACCGCCAAATCATTCCACATGAACATAATCCATCGTTACGCACAGCAAATTATCATAGTCCCCAAACATTGCTTCTTTCAAATATTGATCCACATACTCTTTATCAGCGCCTGCTTTATGAAGAGCTTCTCTGACACGCCCCATTATAGCAAATGCATTACCATCGGCATCGATCAATTTTACTGTTGGTTTTTCTTTTGGTTTTGTCATGATTTATATCCTTTCAGATTTAAAATGATTTAGCATCGTTTCTGCCAGATCCATGTTTGATTCAATTCTATGCCTTAATTCCCAGCACCTATTACACTCCTCAGTTCCTGTAAAATCTGTTTCTTGACCGCACCATTTACAATTACAAATTTCGGTTTCTTCTTTCCTTGAAATTCTTCCAGGTTTCAGAAGAAGTCTTGTATATTCCTTGGTTTCACACATTTTACAAAAAGTCTTATTAGGTATCTTTTGACCTTCTCTAAACCCTGATACCCTTATGTGTTCCTCACATTCGTCACAAACATAGATTGCATAGTCTGGAATGATTTTACCTGTTTTATTATTTTCCATTCAGCCTCCTTTAAATCACGCAAAAATAAGTTTTCTCATGCGGTTTTTAATTGTTTCGATAATTCCAGAGTCAGCCATGGAATAATATCTATCGCCTATAATTATATGGTCGTGCAGTTTTACATCCATGCTGATAAGAGATATGCCGACTTTCAAAGTGATTTTCTTATCTTCTTTTGAAGGTTCCGGATCTCCTGAAAGATGATTGTGAACCAGGATAACTGCTGTGGCTTTCAGCAAGATAACCCGTTTTATAATTTCTCGTGGATACACCATTGAATAATTGATCGTGCCATCAAACATCTTTTCAATAGCAAGGACCCTGTTTTTAACATTCAGAAAAATACAATACATTCTTTCAATATCATCCTTTTCAGCGAAAATGGGTTTCATTACATGGTAAACGTCCTTTGGTGAATATAGGTGGTTACCTTTTGATGATTCCTTTATCATTGAAGCAAATACACCTGATTTAAGGTCATCCCAGAATTGTTTTTTATTCATTTTGTTTAATCCTTATAAAAAAAGAAAAACCCTCAATGATCTCTCAAAGAGGGTTTTGTTAAAATTTATGTGAATTGATTGAAAAGTTTTAAAATTTTTTTTAGAACTTAAAGTCCTATATTTCTATCTGTCAGTTGAATCGCTTTTATTATCAGCTTTCTTGGCAACTTTTTTATCTATTTTTTCTAATTTAAAGACTCTGGTCACAAACTCAGCTGCTTTTATTTTGGAAGCCTTTTTAGCATTTTTATTTTCGCCAACCATAACACCACTTGTTTCAGAACGGCATTTTTTCATTCCTTCTGTTTCAGGTAATCCAGTTGTAGTTTCAATTACAACGCCTTCTTTGTTAACGGTAAATCGACAATCCTTATAACTATGCGCTTTCATATATTTAGTAGGTTGATAATGTGCATCAAAGCTATGGTAAGCATCTTTATAAATTACAAGTTCTACATCATAGTTATTTGAAGTCATTTTTGTTGCAATCGCTGACCAAGGTTCTGCTGGAGTATAATCGTCTTTTTCACCGACCAATATAAGCAGAGGTACTTTCAGGAACCGAAAATCTTCAAAATCACAAGGCATTCCATAAAGAGAAATATGAAAAGCGAATTTTTCTTTAATACCAATAGCTTCATGTAGAGGTTCCCACATAGAAATATAAGCTACACCTCCACCTTTGGATCCTCCCATTAAACCAATTTTCGTAGCATCAATACGGGAATCAGCAGATAAAACCTCAAGAGCTTTATATACATCTACAATCATTTCTGCAGTTGTTACAGCTGATTGATTTCCGACTATGGATCTTACACCACGACCTTTAAAAGAATCTAACTTAAAAGTTGCAATTCCCATTTTATTAAACATATTCAACCATGGGTTTATACGTTTGTTGGCACTTTCAGTGAAACCACCGGATGAACCATGCATCCATACAATACATGGTATTGGACCTTCTGTAGCATTCTTGGGTATTGTAAGTTTTCCATAAATTTCAATATCTCTACCACTGTCAATTCCATCAAAAACATCTTGATAAAATCCAAGATCTTTGGACATAAATTTAATTGTTTCTGTTTTATCTCCCCAACCAGCAAATGCACTTGAGGTAATAATCATTACCAATATAGCAGTTAAGATAAATAATTTTTTCATTTCAATCTCCAATTTTATTGATTCAATTTTGAATTATAAAGTTTTTAACTTCTAATCCAGGATCAATTTATAATTTAAAGACTCTGGTCACAAATTCTGCTGCTTTTATTTTGGAAGCCTTTTTTGCTTTACTATTACTTCCTATTTTAGCTCCGGTAGTACTATTTTTACATTTGTCGAGTCCTTCTCTATCATACAACCCGGTTGTTGTCTCAAGCATTCTTCCATCGGCAAACATCAAAACCCTGCAATCTGTGTAACTGTCAGCTTCACGAATATTATGTACAGAATATGAAGCATCAAATGCATGATAGGCGCCTTTATAAATGACTACTTCTGCATCATAGCCATGATCTTTATATTTTTGAACTAATGGAATCCAAGGAGCAGCAGGAGTCCAATTATCTTTTTCACCTAATAATGCAAGCATGGGTGCTTTGGTAAATTCAAAAGGTTCGTAATCACTACCAAAAGCATATAGAGGGATATGTAATGCAAATTCTTCTTCAGTTTTCATGAGCTTATGGAATGGTTTCCAACGAGTATGCATTGCTACAATACCGCCTTTAGATTCACCCATAATACCAATTCTGTTTTTATCAATACGAGGATGATTAACCATAACTTCAAGAGCTTTAAAAGCATCAACAACCATTTCTGCAGTTGTTACAGCTAATATGTTTCCGACTGTAGATTTTACACCACGAGCTTTAAAACAATCCAATTTAAATGTTGCAATCCCCATGTCATGAAACATTTCTAACCAGGGGTTGATACGGGCAGTAGCACTTTCAGTGAAACCACCACCGGAACCATGTACATAAATTATACACGGAATCTTTCCTTCTTTGGGTGCCTCTTTGGGTATTGTAAATTTACCGTAAATTTCGATATCTTTACCATTTTCAATACCATCAAGCACATCAGGAAAATCTCCAAGGTCCTTTGTCGCAAACTTGATTGTTGTTGTTTTATCTCCCCAACCCGCATGTGAAATTGTTACAGAAAAGACGATTACGAATATTACCATTAATAATTTAGTGAATTTTGTCATTTGTTTTCTCCAATAAGAAAGCTATCATTTTAAAATAGATTACTTTTGCTTTAAGTTTTTGGAATAGGTATTAATAAGGGAATCTGAATATATCTGTCAATAGGTATAAACCCCTAATTTTAGGTTAAAATTCTATATTAACAGCATAATAAAACCCTCAATGATTTCTCAAAGAGGGTCTTAATAAATTCATTTTCCGAACAGCGGGTCGTTATTTGACCATGGCCAGGATATTTCCACCTGTCTTTTGCAATTTAAATGAAGATTCAGCAGATAAATCTTTATGCTGTGCGCCCTTGGTATAAGCTTGAATCACATGAAACATGGTTTCCCCAACATCATGCGCCCATCCCCATGCTACAGATTCCTGCTCAACTTTATTCAATTGAAATTGTCGATTAAAGCTGATCATAGAGGATTCAGGATTATCAACAACAGAATCCATGGAGATTTTGAACTGATCCCTTTTATTTCCAAGTTCAGCAGATACTTTCTCCAGGACATTAGGGAATTCCTCAAGGATCTTTGTGGATACATGGCGGTAAGATGCTGAAACACCTGACTGTGATATTAAACCATTGGTACAGAGAAGTCTGAGTACAAACGCAGATATGCTGAGACTTGCCAATCCGACTTCTGAATTAGAAATAGATATACCAGGAGTGAATTTATCTCCATTGATATCAAACGCTTTTTTCCCATCAGGAATTGATAAGCTCATGAATTCAGGATCAAGTGAGCACTGGACTTTGGTTTCAGGTTTATACCCGAGTTGATCCAGCTTATATAATGCTTCAAAATTATCAACAGGCACATAGCGGGGTGTAAATATTGCTCTGACATCATCTTTATCGAATCTGAAAAATAACTCTTCATTCTTTTCGTGGTCTATCCAATAATTTAGATTTCCTGCCTGAATATCCTGAGGGCACTTCTTCAAATAATTGTATGGTATTCCCAATCTATTTGAAATTGATCTTTGTGCAACTGGTCTTACGTGATGATCTTCTCCTGATATCCTGATCAAATCGAGACTATCAAAAATGATTTCATCAACATTAACATTCTGATCTACACAGTTAGCTGACATTACATCAACTCGATCATAAATTTTTTCCAAGGTAGTTTCATGCTGCATGGTTTTATTCTCCTTTAGTTTGATTCGTAAAAAACGCAGGGCCTTAGGATTCGTTCTCAGGCCCTGTAGATTTTATTATTATGAAAATAGTTTGAGTTTGATTCTGGGAGATATACCTTTCACCACCAGGCATATTATATTTCCCATGACGACTCTACATGGTGCATATCCATAAAAGCGGACGGGAGACTCCCAGATGGGTTTGATTCTGTTAATAATTTTTGAGTTGAGTTGAAAACTGCTTAGAATTGGGATGCTTGCTGAGGGTTGAAAAATGGTTTAAGAATGTTTCTGTTATAATATGGACTCAAGAATTTATCTCTCACTGCATCCAGGTCTTCAATATCCGTGCAGGACAGTTCAGTTTGTTTCCCGGTTTTTTGTCAGCATGTTTCTTGCGACACGAGTTTGTATCCTGAACATTACAGTTAGCATCTACAACCTTTTTAAAGTAAATTTTCAACTTTTCGGTGCTTAAAGGTCTAAATGGCATGGCCATGTTTGTTTCTCCTTTTAGTATAAATATTTCAGTTGTCTTCTGGGTCATATGGATCTCCCAAATCAAAAAGACAGATTGAAACTGGAAGAGAAATAGTTGGAAACAGCATCTGCATTTCATCTTTGAGCATATCCGAAGTATTACCATATGGACTTTTCTCACTGCGATTTGAAGGCAACAGCAAAACTCCACATTCAACAGTTCCTTTGTCATATCCCAATTGTAATCTGAGTAATCCCGTATGCAAATATTCATAAGAAGAAAAACTCCCATCCATTGCAATTTCTCCCTTAACACCTTTATATAGATATCTTCGACCAGGGAGAATCTTCAGATCCACGTGTTCACTTCTCCAATCCATTGCATCCAATGCATCTCTGAGAATATCTCTTCTGTAAGTTGTACCAACCAGGTTCTCAAATATGTATTCACAGGTAATATTCACATTGTTGAGCATCTTCTTTTCTTCCAGGACCTTTTGAGCATCCCTGAAATGAATGATTTCAAATTCCATTGTTTTATCTCCTATTTTAGTTGTTTTAATTTTCCCTAATATGGGATATCGATTTGATGGTAGGTTAAATTTTGCGGTGATTTTACTCGATTGAAGGGTAGGTCTACTTTTTTTCAGGTTCTTTGTTGCCAAGGATTTCATCAATGAATATTGATTTTTTGGAAGGTTGGTTCAGGTAGGATAAAGGATAGGATAAGAATAACAATTCCATAGCTCTTGAAATTGCTACAAAACAGATACGACGTTCTTCCTCGATATTTCCTTTAGCTGATGGTAATAAATTTTCAACAAGACCAAACAGAAACACCACCTTAAATTCTAATCCCTTGCTCTTATGAATAGTCATCAATGAAACGCCATCTTTATTTTCACTGATATTGCTGTCTTCAAAGGTATCTGTGTATTCCAGGAAGGATTTTATATCATCGTAACGTGCTGCAGATAATTGAAGATGATTTAAATTCTCGATAATTACATCATCAATAGTCGGTAAATCCTCATCTACAATGAATCTATCATAATCAAGATTGTTTCTTAATAATTTCAATAACTCTGATGGTCTAAAAGTATCAACCGCCTGAATTAGCGGATCTAAAAAGTTAATAAACTCCCTTATATTCTTCCTGACAAATGGAGTGTCGAATCTTGTTTCTTTTAATCCCTGGTATAGATGAATATCTTTTTTGTCACAGAACTCTTTTAACTCAGCTTTTGATTTATTGCTGATATATCGAACCGGCGCATTTAAAATATTCAATAATGCATCATCTGCTTCATCACAATCTGGGTCATTTATTACCCTAAGATAATCTAATAATATTTTAACTTCACGCCGGGTATAGAAATTCTGGCCACCCTGGATATAAAAAGGGATCTTGTTTTGTAAAAATGCCTCTTCCGGATACAGACTTTGAAAGTTTGCTCGATATAAAACAGCAATCTCATTGTATTTATATCCCTTTCGTTGGACAAGATCTGTTATTTCTCTTACCAGTGCCAGTGCCTCTGTCATTTCATTTGAACTTTCTAAAACAATTACATCATCTCCTTTTACATTATTGGTTTTAAATTCTTTGTGGATCTGTCTTTTAAAGTGCATAGCCAAGTTGCTGCACGCCTGTACTATTTTTTTTGTGGATCTGAAATTCAATTCAAGGATGAACTGCTCTGACAAAGGAAACATGGTTTTAAAATTAAGTATGTTTCCAACACTTGCGCCGGCAAATCCATAGATTGATTGATGATCATCTCCACATACCCAAAAGCTTGAATTGTCCTTATTTTCTGTGATGAGAAGTTTTAATATCTCCAACTGTACTGGATTTGTGTCCTGGAATTCATCAATCAAAACTGAATTAAACATTTCAAGATATTTTTCCTTGATTGCTGGATTATCCCGTAACAGAATAAAAACTTGAATCAGCAGATCATCAAAATCCAAGAGCATTTTTTTAAATTTCAAATCATCATAACGCTCATAGATATCAGCTATTTTTATCATTGTTTTATCTCCAGTGAACAGATCCCTGAATTCATCCACAAAAATCAAATTATTCTTAGCAAGTGATATTTCCCTTAAAACAGTTCCAACAGTCAGATCCTTTATTTTCAATTGTTTCATTACCTCTTTCATTAGAATTAACTGTTCTTTTCCCGAAACTATTTCAAATGTCATCCCCTCCCTTTTTAAAAGATAATAACAAAAGCTGTGTATGGTTGATAAGTGGACTTTTTCAGATCGATCACCCAAGACTTCAACCAATCGGGATTTCATTTCATTTGCTGCATTTTTCGTAAATGTGAGTCCCAAAATATTCTCAGGTGCTATTCCATGTTTATTTACAAGAATACCTATGCGCTCCATCATCGTTTTTGTCTTCCCGCTCCCAGGTACTGCTATTACTGCACATATCCCATCTTTGAATTCAGCGGCTTTTAATTGCTCAGGTGTTAGATCACTCATGCTGCTTGTCCTCCTTGTTTATGAGCATTTTTTATACAGTTGATGGCCATTTTGATCCGAAATTTTGTCGAAATTATTTTATTTAACCGTTGAGATGTTTTGTCCTCCCTGATCACTTTTTGTAATTTTCTGGCATATTCTTTGTGAAGACCGTTGAGGAAATCGATTACTGCTGACGGAGGATGACGTCTTAACATTAATTCAACATTAACAATCTGGTGTCTCCTGTTTTCCTCTTCTTTAACAATTGTCAAAAAATCTTGAATATTATCAATTTCTTTTTTGCTCATGATGCTAATCTCCTTTCAAACCATTCATTACAAGCTTTCCCGTAAGAACAGTTCTTACATTTCCATGATGTGTCGTTGGGTATAAACACGCCTTTTTGTATTCCATCCCATACCTGGACAGCTTTTCTTATTAATCTGTGCTCATCCAATTCAGATCTGGTGGTCCAATACTGCTCAAATCTCCTGGTCTTTGTTTTAATCAGGGTGTCAAATTTCAAAAGAATTTCTCTGTCACTATATCCCATAGATTTCATCGCCAATTGATATAAGGTTAATTGCTGGTTTTGATCCACATCAGCTATTGAATAAGCTTTTCCACTGGTTTTAAAATCTGTAATAATGATTGTCCCAGCTTCATCTTCTTCAATTAGATCCATGGCGCCAATAAAAGGAATAGGAATACCTGGAATATAAAAACTGAAAGCTTCCTCGATACCCAGGATAGTATAATTGTCGTCAGGCAGTTTATTGTACCAGACGGTTAATAAATCTTTACCTAACATGAGCATGGATTTAAAATCATAATCTTTGGAGTATTGAATATCTATTTTATCTTCAGCTCTGATCTTCCAAGTCTTTTCAAAAATCTCGTGCACATCTTTTAACAGCAGTTTTTCCCCTATTAATCTTTCCTGATAAAATTGTTCCAGGGTAATATGAATGGCTGATCCGAATTCCATTGCATCACTCTTTTGCTCCATTGGGATTTTATCGATTTTAGAAAATTTATACATCAATGAGCATTCCACATATGTGCCAATGGATGATGCTGATAGGTGCTCTGTTTTCCTTAATTCACTTAAAGTCATTATAAGTGCCCTCCATTTTTACATAAATTTTAATTCAAATATTATCCTTAAACTATCCCAGAATAATTGCTCGCGATAATCATCTGCCAGTTTTGATGCAAGGTATTTCATGTCATCGTCATCCAGGATTTGTACGATTGTTTTTACTTCTGAATTATTGGAAAAAGCGTGAATAATATCATCCTTGCTAACATAGGTTACTGAAAAACAATCAAGGTCTATGAGATTGTTGCTCAAAGCTTTCAATGCAAAATTAATATCCTGAATTTCTTTGATATTATATTTACTTTTAAACAATTTTTTATAACCCTGCAGTGCATCAATTATGAGATTTTGATTTAATTCACTTAAAGTCATTTTTTAAGTTCCTTCCATAAAAAAAGGGATAAGACGCACCAATACAAAAGTGAATCCTATCCCTTTACAAATTATTTAAAGATTATTGTTTAAGCGGCCTGCTGCTGTAAACTGCGAATTAAATCTGAAGCTTCTGCAGAAGATAATTTGTCAAGCGTGGTACCATAGTCTTCCATTACAAGGTTATCCAGAGACTCAACTGATATTCCCCTTCTGCGAGAAAGATTAAAAATTGCACGCTTTTGCGCCTCTGAAAAAGATGGAGTATCCTGGTTAGCTTTTGAATCCTTTGGATCTTTTGAATTTACCTTTTTAGGTGCCTTATCTGGTTTTGGTGCTTTTTCAGGTTCAGATTCCTTTTTCTCAGTTACCTTTTTAGCAGCAGATGCAGGTTTTGCTTTAGGTGTCGCTGGTTTTCTGGTGGTCTTTTTAGCAGCTCCATTACCCATCACATCATCCATGGATTCCAATTCTTCAAGACACGCAATACCTATGTCGCACATGTCTCTCAGACATCTTCCCTTGCTACGGGTGCTGGCCATCCTTATAAGATGTTTTGCAATCATGGGCGTACAGTTATTCGGATTAGCATCTCCGATATCTGAAAAGACTTCTCCATTTTTACCTTCCGCTGTTGCTCTGCATATTGCTTCGTTACCATTTTCTTTGGTTGGAAACTGCAATAATTCAACTTCAAGTTTAAGCAACCCTTTTTGAGTAGCAAGATCCAATACCCCAGCATATAAAACAAAATCTTTACCCTTGATATTTTTAAGGAACCCATCTTTGAGTTTAGGTGTATTCTTTTCAAGGAATTTTGTTGATTCAATTTCATTTTCCGGAACTGAATTTTCAACAGCCAGGATATGTTTGCACTTGAATGCTGGATCTTTTTTATGATTCTTGGCATAATCTCCACAGGTACAGGACTTTTCATCTTCAGTCAGTATAACATTATAAAGAATTTTACCTCTGCTGCTCTCAACAAAGAATTGTTCATCCTCACTCTGCATTACTTTCAATTGATTTGCTTTAACATTTCTTTTCTGAATTTCTTTTGCGGTCATTTGAAATTTCTCCTTTTATACAATTGTTATTTAAAATGGCGTACCATCTTCATCATTTTCAAAACCCTTCCCATTTGTTTTTATGAATTCGAGAGAATGACAGTTTATTTCGAAGCTGCTTCTTTTAACTCCTTCATCAGTCTCCCATTTGTTTTCGTTAAGATTACCAATGACTCCCACTCTTGCTCCCTGGTGAAGATGCTTTTCTGTGATCTCAGCAAGACGACCAAAGCAGACTACCTTGATCCAGCCGGTTTTCTTTTTTGATGATTTGAAAGCTAATGAAAACTTTGCAATGGGATCTCCTTCCGATGTGAAGAATATCTCAGGGTCCTGTCCAATATTTCCTGTTAATACAGTTTGATTAAGCATTTAGTGTTTCTCCTTTTTTTGATTTTGTTTTGAATTTTCTAAATATGATAAACGCCATATAACTGCTTGAACCAAAGAATATGATCCATAGCAGCCACAGCGGTAATAAAGATAACAAAAGCGATAAACTCATTATTGGTATTACTGCTCCCAAGATGTGATATTTCTTTAAAGCTTTTAAAGTATGGATGATAAAATGTGACCTGGTCAGACCCACGAATGCTATAGGATTTATTTTAAATCCTTTTAAATATATAGCTCTAAGCGACTTTGGGATGGTCGAATATAAGAATAGTCCTGCATCTCCAGTGAGGTGAATAAAGACCCTTCCAGTATTTTTAAATTTTGAAATGATATCTGTGGCGGTTTCAAGATATTTTATGTTGCGGATATTGGATAGAATTGCTGTTGTACGGGGAATCGACCATTTGTTTTTTTTAAAAGGTTAAATACCATCTTTGATTCTGCTAAAGATAATTTCCCCATCAATACCTTTTTAAGGATACCATTATTACCACCGAAACTTAAAATTCTCCTGAAATATTTAACTGAATTTTTGGCGAAAGATACCGTTACATCAGCATATGGTTTAACTGAAAGGAATATCCCAACCCCAGATAAAACAGCTACTATGACATCTGTCTTTTCATCTTTTAAGTATCTATAAGTTTGGATACTAAGATCACGGACATCACCCCAAACTAAAAAGTCGGAAGCAATGGCACCAATCCCTGAAAAAGTATCATACACCCTTCCTGTTATTGCTCCATTTGCAATTGATTTAAATTTTTCAAAAGATGTGTATTCAAGATCACCTTTGAGTTCTTCAATCTTTTGGGAATCAATGGTTTTATTTTCTTCATAGAATTTAACAAGGTCAAGCGCTTCATCTCGTCTGTTCTGTGATTGCAACTTTTGAATTTCTTTGATGGGGTCATATGACGACTCAGTTAATTGAAAGTATAATGCTGTTCCTGATGAGATCATCAAGAGTATTACAAATAAAAGTATTAAAAGTTTAAACAGGTGTTTTTTCAATAGGCGTGTTCTCCTTTTTTGTTAAGGGTTATTATTTTGGTTATTGCTGGTGTCGCCTCCTTTCAGGTCAGATGATCTGGGTGGTTTTCTGAGCGTTTGTTGATCGCCTCTTTATCTGGGCTTAAATTTTCTGATTATTTTGAACTGATTAAAAATTTTTCAATTTATTTGTACAAAAAGAAGTGGTCGCTT
>Ga0257119_1001412_pt1 | contig 16871 bp, 19 predicted proteins | sample SI112_200mmetaG_FD_190179 | JGI IMG/M metagenome (GOLD analysis project Ga0257119, IMG submission 190179) | Marine microbial communities from Saanich Inlet, British Columbia, Canada - SI112_200m | ecosystem: Environmental > Aquatic > Marine > Inlet | place: Canada: British Columbia | collected... | reverse complement strand
CATTAATTAGTTCATAGAATTTATATTCTGATTCATTGATTGTTGTGTTCAGAACTTCTGCTTTATAATTAAATGCATCTTCTAAATTAATTAAACCCCAGCCATAGTATTCATCCCATCCTTCGGCACCATAGTCTTCGGCAGTGTTTATTAGCAGGGCTTTGGTTTCTAAATTGGTTAAACCGTATTGAGTTAATATTGCTGAGGCTCCGGAAACGTGGGGTGCTGCCATGGAGGTTCCTGATTGGGAAATAAATCCTCCTAGTTTTGAGGTGGAATTAATTGCTGCTCCGGGTGCAACTACATCTGGTTTTTTCCTGCCGTCATAGGTTGGTCCTCTGGAGGTTTCGAATTCGTGGGTTGCAAGGTCTAGGTAAGTGTCATCTGTCCTGGAAGAGGTTCCCTTGTCCGTTGATGCTCCAACGGTTATTACATTGTAGGCATCTGCCGGAGGAGTTATGGAAGTGTTTCCACAGGCACCTTTGTTTCCTGCTGATACTACGAAAACTAAATCGTAGGCATCCACTGCTGAATCCATATAGAGTGTCCAGGAGACATCATCTCCGGTTGCTGCTGAGAAACAGTAGGTTTGGTAATCTTCACAGGTGTAATTTGAGCCACACCCCCAGGAGTTGCTTAGGATTTGAGCTTTTTGAGTTATGGCCCAGTCCATTCCTAAGATGGGGGTTGCTTCGGTTACAATGGTTCCAATAATTTTTGCATTGATTAGATTTGAAATATAGGGAGATACTCCGGTTTGGGTTGAGTGGGCACTTGCAATTATTCCTGCTACATGGGTTCCATGATTCTGGGAATCTGCGGTGTTGCCTGAGATTGAAAAGTCCTGGGAGATTAAATTTATATCTAGATCATCGTGAGGGGTTACTCCGGAATCAACCACTGAAACATTAACTCCTGTTCCATTTATTCCTGCTGCGTAAAAAGAGCTGGGTTGTATTGTGGGTACAGAATATTCTAGGTGGGTTTCAAAAGGAAGAGTTAGTTCATCAACCTTCAGCACATAGGGATTATTTCTTAGCTGTTCTATATTAGGGTAATCAATTATTATTGCATTTAGTACTTCAATGTCTCCAATGACTTCTGGATTGTTTAATGATCTTAGGAATCTTGATTTTATTTTTTGAGTATTCTCTTCTAGATTCTCATTTATTTCTTCAACTGAATTTGAGATTAATTTGATTTCTTCTAGGTTTGCATCTTGATCTAAATACACTAAAACATTGTCTGCGGCTACAAATGGGATTAGAATAATTAGTGCTATTAATATCAACCATCTTTTCATAGAAAATACTGTTTTTACTTGATTTATAAAATTTGTTATGGAGAACAATAATACTTAAAATAGCTTTTATATTGCAAATCTTATGATAACCCAGTTAAGTGCTAAAGGTCCTCAGAGAGACCGAGTTAAATTTAATGTATATCTTAGATCTGAAGATCAGATGAGTCTTGGAGAAGATAGATTTATCATTGGCCCTGTTTTTAGCCTCTCTGGAAAAGAACCTTATGGGCTCCTTAGATTACGCACAGCAAATGGGAGGGCTCCGGAAAGCAATGGTGTGATGGATATGGTTCTCGAAACACATCTTTATGATCGATTAATTAGTACTGGTTCTGTTTTCGTTACTGCGATTAACATGAATGTTGGTTTAATTGATGGTCTCCATGCAAGAGAATATGTTGTTGAGAAATATTGGGATTTTATTAGAAGTTTGAGGGTTTAAATTTTCTTTATTCTTGGTCCAGTTTTAGAATCTTCAATTATATATCCTTTTGTTTTTAATTGGTCTCTAATCTTATCTGAAGTGTTCCAATCTTTATTCTTTCTTGCTTCATCTCTTTTCTTTGCTAGCTCTTTAATATTTACTGGAATTTTATCTTCTTTTATTTTCTTTAGTAAATCTAAACAGAATACTGAATCAATCTTTTTTATGGTTTCAATTTTTGATTTTGCTTTGGGATTTTTTATTAATTCCCAGAGAACTGCTAATGCTTTTGGAGTGTTTAAATCATCATCCATTTCTTTTGAGAATTGGCTAAGATATGTTTTGTTTATTCCAGTATCTTTCTTTAATGTTAATACTGCATTGTGCAGTCTAGTGTATGATGCTTCTGCAGATTTTAATGCTTTCATTGAGAAATCTAAAGGCTTTCTGTAATGCGAAGATATTACTAAGAATCTTATTACCATTGGGTCAAAGTTTTCTAATAAATCTGAAATTGTTTTGAAATTGCCTAGGCTTTTACCCATCTTTACGTTATCTACATTAACCATTCCGTTATGAACCCAATAATTTGAGAATTGGCAGCCATAGGCGGCTTCTGATTGAGCAATTTCGTCTTCGTGATGGGGGAATATCAAATCTTGTCCTCCTCCGTGAATATCAATTGGCAATCCTAGAATTGAGTGAGACATAGCAGAACATTCAATGTGCCATCCTGGCCTTCCGTCACCCCAAGGAGACTTCCATGAAGGTTCACCTTTTTTACTAAACTTCCATAGAACAAAATCTTCTTTGTTTCTTTTCTTTTCTTTTACCTTAATCCTTGCTCCGGATTTTAAATTCTTAATGTTTTGTTTTGATAGCTTTCCATAATCTTTGAATTTAGAGAGATCGTAATATACTCCGTCATTTTCTATGGGGTATGTGTAACCTTTTTTTTCCAGAATTTTAACCAAGTTAATCATTTCTTTTACATACTCTGTTGCCTTTGGCTGAATATCTGGAGATTTTATGTTTAGAGCCTTGTATCTCTCTTTATGTATTTTTAAATTTTTAGTTGTTAGTTCTTTTATTGTGATATTTAGCTTATTTGCTTGATTTATGATTTTATCTTCTATGTCTGTTATGTTTGATACGTAGGTGACTTTATATTTTGAAAATTCTAAATATTTTCTTAGGATGTCAAAAGATACTTGTTGTCTTGCGTGTCCCAGGTGGGGTTCGCCATTTAGAGTTGGTCCACAGACATATGCTTTGACCTGGTTTTTCTTTATAGTTTTGAATATTTCTTTCTTTTTTGATAGGGTGTTGAAAAGTTTAATGGTCATAAGAATTAGTTTGGAGGGGTGGTTTTTAAAGGTTTTTATAAAATAAAAAGAGAAAATAAATGAAGAGTTAGTCTAACCCTCCTTCGCAAGCAATCCTAGCATCAACATATATATCGCTTGAATCACAATCACAAGAATCACAATCACAAACATTATCGCAGCTGTCACAATTACCATCGTCACAGTCATAGTCTGTTGATCTTGTACCCAATAAATAATTTGTTGTACTTCCGTTTAAGGCAGCTCTAAGTCCAACTCTCCTGTCTAGTCCTTCTAAAACTGAATAAAGTTCATCTCCAGTTCTATCTATTTGTCTTACCATTTTTTATACCTCCCTCAATAAGTTTTGAGTGTAAAGTTGATTTAATAACGGCCTTGCATCTCCAGATTCAATTCCTAATCTTGCTTCTAATTCTGATACTTTGAATGATCCTAAACTTGCAAGGGCCAAACAAAGTTCGTATTCTGTTTTTGGAAGAATTGCCAGGCTGCCGGGGTTTCTAAACAATATCCCTCCGTCCTCTTCTTCTCTTGTGGTAATCCCTTCATAAAATGAAACTTCGTCTCCTTCAATTGTTCTTTCTTGGTGAACATGGATTGCTTTTGCTGGACCTCTGCACAATGGGTCTTGAGATTTCCTTTCACCCCCAACAACATAAGCAGATTCCCTACACCCCCCTCCACAACGAACATTTTCATCACAGGGCTCACAAACTTCTGGAAGATTCTCCCTTTTGTATACTGGTGCTATTCTCCAAGCTTCTTCTAATCCAACTTCAAGTATGTTTTCTCCTTCTCCATTTCCTCCGTGTTGACAAGCGCGTAGAGATCCATTAGGAGATATTGTTGCTGATCCAGATCCTGCACTGCAACCCCTAGCAATTAATCCTTGGTAAATTATCGAATTATCTGAGAAACAATATGGGATTGGATTTAAAGTGGCAACATTCATTCCAAATTCATCTTTTAATCTATTTAATTGAGATAACATTGATTCTGCCTCTTCTCTACCAAGTAACAAGTCTATAGATCTTCTATCTTTTGAAGGTGCTACCCTTGTTGCATTAAAAGATCTAACTCCAAGATTAGCAGCAAACTTTCCAGTTGTATAAACTTCCTCTACGGTATCTTTTGTTACAACCATATTTGCAGATACTGGGAGTCCAGCATTCGAAGCAATTTCCATCCCCCTTATTGTTCCTTGATGTGATCCTTCCTTGCCTGTTTGAAAATCGTGTTTTTTTACATCATAAGAGATTATACTTGTAAGGACTCGATTTAACCCTGACTCTTTTAATTCCCTTGCAATTTCTGGAGTTAATAAAGTTAAATTAGAATTGATATTTGTCATTACATTAGCTCTTTTTAATGCTCTAATAGATTGCAATACTTGATCTGGAATTACTAATGGTTCCCCCCCTGTTATAACAACATGAAAAACCTCTCCCCGAATTATCTCTTCAATTATTTCCGGTCTTAGTTGAGCATCACTAGAAGTTTGCCCATCAAATCTAAAAGAGTTATAGCAATGTGCGCAAGAAAGATTACAGCCTTCAGTAATCTCGTACTGTACACTAATCGGACTTCTTATTTTGTTCATTTTTTATTTGATCAATTAAATTTAAGACTAACTTCATGGATTTTGGATATGCTTGTTTTTCCTTTCTAAAATCTTCTCTTGAAATTAGCTTTGTTGGATCTGGAAGTTTTTTTGGAAGTTTTTTATTTTGTCCAGCAAGAACACAAGCAAGCCCTTCATCAAACCATGCTGGTCCTCTTCCAAATGCTTTATGTATGTATAAATGTGCTATCTCGTGTTTTAACACTTCATCAAAATGAGATTCTGGATGAGGAGAAAATTTTGGGAATAACTTTTTTGGAAATATGAATACATTTCCTTGACTTGCAAAACCAACCACAAAGTTTTCGGTTTTCCTATTTGCAAGAGCATCCATCTCCTTTCTTGTTTTTACATACTTTATCTTGAATGTTCTTTTCACCCCGAGAGTTTTTTCTAGAAAAATTATGTATTTTTTTAATTCTTTGGGGATAATTGGCATCTTATGAAATAATAGAAAGCACCAGAACTAATAAGGTTTGCTGTCTTCTAACCGTAGCATCTTCGGACATTGATAAGTAAACCTTATAAATAAAGTTGTTAGTAATATTCTTTATGAGGTGTAAAAGAGGACAGATCTTTATTCTGGCTGCAGTTATTATTGTAGTTTTACTTATTCTTGTTACAATGACTTATAACTCTTATCGTGAGGAGATTGCTCTTGAGAACTTTGAAGAGTTAAGTCATAATTATGAAATTGAAGCTCCTAAGATTATTAATGATGCCATAGAGCAAGGGGCAGATGAAGCAGTGGCATTGCAAGATTTTACTGAAGAGTTTCAAGATTATGCTCACGATACAGATCCCAACTTTGGAATTCTCTATGTGTTCAAAGATAGTGTTGGAAATGTTCATATCCTTAATAGCTTAACAGATAAGCGAGTTGAGATTACTTATACTGAAGCTGGAGCGGGTAGAGATACAAAGATCGCTCTTGGAAGTAACTCAGATACATCTTCCGGAGAAGTTTGTGTTGGTGGTTTTTGTACAGTTGCAGAAACAAAAGTTACAAATTTTGGAGAGGGATTTTCTAAAGCCAATTTTGATAGTCAAGATATTGAAAATATGTTTTTAAGTATTAAGATTGGAGATTTGGAACCCCAAAATATTGAGGGAACTTTATTCTTTATGCAAAGCGAACAAGGATTTGAGACAGACATCACTGAAACTGTAGATGATGGAACTGGCGGATGGGGTACCACCACACCTATTGCAAAGGTCAAATTATACAATTATTAGAATTATTCTGTCCGATAAAAAGTAATTTCACTCATTGAGACTTCATCATTATTATCTCTTGCCATTATCTCATATGTTACTTCTGCCATTCCTTCTAAATTTAATGTTGTTGTTCCAGTACTATTGCAATTTGCTCCACTTGCTCCTTTTTTTCTAAAGCAGTATTCAGTTATTGCCCCATCTACATCAAAACTTCCGGCAGGGTATAGGTCAGGATATTCTTGAACTGTGCTTGAACCTCCAACATCATAGGCACATGAATCTCCCAAGCATACAAAAGCGTTCTTTCCAGAAGGCACAGCCATCTCTGGACATTTTCCGTCAGTCATAGAATCTGGATTACAAGCGTAAAGTACTGGTGGTTGATTTGCAGTTTCAGTTTCATAACTAATTCCGTCATCGCCGGTTGAATCTCCAGGATTAACTTCGTAATCAACTTCAGGAGTAACTTCAGTTTCGTAATTAATAGTATCTCCACCCACAGTATCTGCGGTTGGTTCAGTTTGATATGGTTCGTCACCACATACTTCATATTCGAAGTCACAGTTACCACTGTCACAATCATCGTCACTAGCACAATTAGAATCTAATCCACCAGGTACAATTGGTTCGTCACAGTTTGGTGCCCTGTAAATACATGAAACTTGAGGAGTAGAATCAGGACCACTTGTATCTGGACCCATAGAATCATTTTCGTTGCCAGTGTTTGCAGCACCGCCACAACTAGCCATACCAAGACCGAAAGCTAGCAATAATGCTCCCATTCCAAGCCTGGTTCTAGTTCTAGTTATCATTTTAGTTCTAATTATAATAGGTATTCAAGTATAAAAACATTACTATTAAGTCGTAAATGGGGTATTTTTAACCTTTTTTAGTTAAAATAAGAAGAAATTGAACCCTTTTAGCTTAAATTAGACTAATCTTCCTTTATTTGCTTCATGAAGGGAAATAGAACAATATCTCTAATGGAGGGTGCATCTGTAATAAATAGGGCTAGTCTATCAATTCCAATACCCACTCCGCCCAATGTTGGCATACCTTGTTTTAGGGCTTTTATGAAATCTTTATCAACTGCATTTACCAACTCATGCATTTTTTCCTCATGAACGCTATCTCTTTTATTTACCTGTCCTTGAAGTCTTTTTTCTTGTTCTTCTGGATCATTCAACTCAGAATAGGCATTGGCTAATTCAACACCATTTACAAAGGCTTCAAATCTTTCAACTAATTCTGGATTATCTCTGTGTGTTTTTGTTAGTGGTGAAACTTCAATTGGGTGATCTGTTACAAATGTTGGTTGTATTAAATGTTTTTCAGCCACCTCTTCGAATAATGCTTGAACTAATTCTCCTTTAACATCCGGAACATCTTCAATGTTTAAACTGGCAGCTTCTAATTTTAATTCATTAACAGACATGTGTGCAACATCAATTCCGCCGTGGATCTTTATTGCATCGTACATTGTTATTCTTTTCCAAGGTGCCTTGAAATCTAAAGTGGTTCCTTGGTAACTAACTTCTGTTTTTCCATCATTAACAGACTTAACAATAAACTCAACCATGTCTTCTGTTAGTTTCATGATATCATTATAATCTGCATAGGCTTGATAACATTCCATCATTGTAAATTCTGGATTGTGCCATCTATCTATGTCTTCGTTTCTAAAGTTCTTACAAATAGTATAAACTCTTTCTAGATCTCCGACGATTAATCTTTTTAGAAATAATTCTGGAGAAATGCTCAGATATAATCCCATGTTGTGGGCATGTAAATGTGTTTTGAATGGTCTTGCTTCTGCTCCCCCATATAACGCCTGTAATACTGGAGTTTCAACTTCCATGAACTCCTTATTATCTAGGAATTCTCTCATTTTTTTAATTATTAAACTTCTTTTAACGAATCTTTCTTTTGATTCTGGGTTCATGGTTAGATCTAGCCATCTTTCTCTGTACTTTAACTCTTTATCTTTTAGACCATGAAACTTTTCTGGTAATGGTAAAAATGATTTTGCCTGCATTGCAATCTCTTTTGCATAGATTGATAGCTCTCCTTTTTGAGTTGCGAAAACTTCTCCTTTAATACCTAAATGATCTCCCACGTCTAGGTTTCTAATTATAAAATATTGTTCTCCGACATCTTCTTCCCTTACGTAAACTTGAATTCTTCCGGTTCTATCTTGGATGTTCAAGAAGGTTGCTTTTCCCATTTTTCTTAGGAGCATAACTCTTCCGGCCACAGATACATTTTCTCCGGTGTGTTGTTCTGGTTTTAAATTAGGATATTTAGATTTAATTTCTTCTGCATGATGTGTTTGATCGAAAGTGTAGGGGAATGGGTTTATTCCTTTTTCTCTTAGATTATTTAACTTTACTATTCTGTCTTGAGTTAGTTTATCTTCCATGGGGATTGTCACTAATATTTGGTTATTAAATGTTGTGTTTTTGTAAATAAATGTTTATTAAGGGTGGTTTATTGCTTTTTTTATGGAAAGAACATTATTGAGCGACGTTATTGGTCCTTATGTGAATGAGTTATTAGTTCTTGGAGGTTTTGATGAATTAACTGGGAGAGCAAGAAGTGTTAGAAGGGCATCATTTACAACAAAACTTACGGGCGCAATGCGTAGTTCCCCGAGGGTTGAATTAGTTAAAGTAAATGGGAGATATCGTGTTGATGATTCTGATGAGGCTGGAGATGTTGCTGAGAGTTATGTTTCTGGATTGAGACCCAAACCTCCTGTTGAAGAAACTCAAGTTGGAACCAGTGGAACCCCTGGAGAGCTTAGTTATGATCAATGGGTTGAAGAGTTTAGTGACGAGGCCCATGCCCTTTATCTCAGAGGAGAACGAGATTATGTTGCTATGGAGACTGAAATGGATTTTAATCTTGGTTTTGCCATGAGGAGAGTTACTTCTGGTGGTCTTAATTCTGATTTTGTTAGGAGCATGGATAGATATCGTGATGAGGGCCCCGAAGCAGCCTATAAACATTTAGTTATTGCAATCATGTTAAAAAGTTTAGGAATTAAAGATGCATTTCCAGTTACTAGTAAAGTTAAATCTGAACCTTCTTTTGCACAAAGACATAGATTAAGGCAGTTAAGGTCGGATAGATAATTAGATAATTTCCCAACTTAATTCCTTAGTAAGATCTATTGTGTTTTGTTCATCCCTTATCTTAATGAAATCACATGGAAGTTTCTCCACTGTTTCTATTGGGTTATTTTGCATCTTACTTGGTGTTGATACTTCACATTCTAGAATCCAACATTTATTATTACTTTCTCCAGTTACATCAAAGTATCCAGTGCAGGTTCTTATTTGAGTTGGAGAACAACCTATTTTTTCATCTATGGATATGTTTCCAGAAATAATTTTATCCATCTTTACATCAATGTAAGACTCCTGAAGTTGGAATGGACATTCTTTATCTCCGAATGGTTTCTCAACTGTGTGAATTGTTAATTGTATGTTCTCTAAAGATCCAGTAGTGGTGGGAGTAGTTTCTTCAACCACTGCAGTGCAGGCAGTTAGTAAAAGTAATGAGATTAATAATATGTATATTTTCATTTGTTATTTTTTGTTTATCTCCTTTAAAAGAGTTTCTGATACTTCCCAGAAATTTAAGTTTCCTCTGGCAGGAATACTTTCCATTCTTTTTACATCAGTTAAAATAAAACCGTACTTTCCCCAGGAGGAATCTGCTAAATGTTTATCTGCATCTTCCATTTGTTGTTCTGGAGAGGAATATCTTTTTACTTCTGCTAAATTTGCTTTGCCAACTATTTGTCCCAATGGTAATGCTTTAAAACCAAATCTTTTCATTGCCTTACTGTCTGGAACTTTAGATGCATGAATGATAAATTCTCCCCTTAGTTTTGTATTCCAATTTCTAAGCTCGATGGTTTTTCTTTTCTGTAAAATTAATTCAGCGAAGGGTTGCTTTAGAGATAGTGCTTTCATAATGAAATAATAATCACAATCCTTATATAGTTTCTTGTTGACTTAAGATCAACAGGATGGTAAGCTATAATTTTAAAAAAGTCACAATAATAAAAATGAACAAACCCGTTAGAAAGAATCTTAATCAGGATCTTCAGTGGTTGTCAAGTTCATTGGGTTTATTTTCTGAAAGAGATAAAGAGAGAAGTTGTTTCAGAATTTTTATTGAACTAGTTAAATCTTCAAGAATGGGTGCGGCATTAAGTTCAGATGAGATTGCAGTTAGAACAAATCTATCAAGAGGGACAGTGGTACATCACCTAAATAGATTAATTGAGAGTGGATTAATTGTAATAAGTAATTCAAGATATATTCTTAGGGTTAGTAATTTAGAAAGTTTGGTTGCTGAAGTTAAAAAAGATGTAATGAGGGTTTTTGATGATCTAAAAGATATGGCTGAAGAGCTGGATGAAGAGTTAGGTTTGATGAAAAGAAATAAAGAAAAAAGTAAAATTGTAGAATAATTATTCGTATCTTAATGCATCTACTGGATTTTCTTTTGAAGCTCTATAGGCAGGTATTGCTCCGGCGATCATTCCGATTATCATTGAGAATAATAGAGAGAATATAATTAACCCAGCTGTTACTTCTGTTTGGAAAGGTTCACTGCCCCCACCAAATGAAAATCCTGCTGCAGGAATTGCTAATGCGATCATTACTCCGAAAAGTGTTCCAAGGATTCCTCCAACTAATCCAACCATTCCTGAATTGATAAGGAAGATTAATAATATGTCTGAGTTCTTTGCACCCAGGGCCTTCATAACTCCAATCTCTTTGGTTTTTTCTAGTACAGAGGTAAACATTGTGTTTGCTATTCCAACGGCACCAACTAACAATGAGATTGCAGCAATAACTCCCAGGAACATTGTGAACCCTTGTAGTATCTCTCCAATCTTTTCTTGGGTTGCCTTCATAGAGATTACTGTGAAGTCTCTGGTGTCGTCAGTTACATGTCTTACAATCATTAATTTTCTTTCAATAAGATCTACTGTTCTTTCAACATCATCTATGTTTCCAACTCTAACTGTAATTTTATCAAATTCTCCTTGGGGTTTGTCTAGGGTATCATAGCCTTGGGTTATGGGCATGAATATCTCTCGGTCATAGGCTCCGAAGGAACCTGCCTCTTCTAGAACTCCAACTACTCTGAAAGATTTTCCATTTATTTTTAATTGTCTATTTAATGAAACTTTGGAATCAAATAATCCGTCTGCAACATTACTTCCAATTACAATTGCATTCCGATCTCCTGGAGCAAGTAATCTTCCTTTATCTATTTCTACTGTTGCAATGTCTGACCAAACTTTTGGATCTGTTCCGGTAACTGCAATGTTTGCAGACTCCCCGAGATAATAGACTGTGGTCGACTCTGTTATGTCTGCCGAGACTGCGTCTATCTCAGGTATTGATTTAACTGTTTGTACTTCTTTGTTCGTCAATGCGACGGCTTCCAGATCAAAAGGAGGAGGGCCACTTCCGGCATCATATGCTTTGTCAAATCCTGGCAAGATTATAACAGTGTTTGTACCGAAAGCACCAAACTGATCTTGGATAGAGGTTTCGAAACCATTACCAATGGAGATAATTGCGATTACTGAGGCCACACCGATTATAATCCCAATTATGGTTAACCAGCTACGTAGCCTACTGTGAATAATAATATTCAACGCTGTTCGCAATATCTTCGATAGTTTCATTTCCTCTTGTGTTTTTTCCTATGTTTCCAATAGAAGATTCCCCAGGCAACAATTATAATTACTGTTACATAGAACCATCCACTTGTTCCTTCACCTTCATCGCTTGCTTTTCTACCTGTTTCTATGTAGTTCTCTAAAGCATTAAAACCTTTTACTGTTTGGGTTGTCATTGGAATTGCAACCTCTCTTGTCTCTGTTCTTCTGTTCCCAATTGTATCTGTGTAGTCTATTTCCATAAAAAGTGTCAAGGTCTCACCTTCTGCCCTTGGTGCGATTTGTGTGGTTAGTATTGTGTAGTCTCCGGAGTTCAGGTTACCAATAATATTTGATGGTAATCCTAAAACTTCAAAACTTTCTTGTTCAGGAATCCTTACTGTTATTGAATTTGCAGTATTTTTTCCAGTGTTTGATAATGCTACTGAAACTCCTTCTTCGGAAATTTCATCTATTGCAACATCGAATTTTGAAGTTACGTCATCAACCTCTAGATTAAAGAAATAATCATAGGAGAATTGATTTGGTGCTTGAATGTGAAAGTTAACTTCATAATCATCTGGTGCAGCACTTGCATCTACTTTAATTTTATATTTTAAAGTTATTCTTTCTCCGGCTTCTAGACTAATGTAGTCTTTGGTGCTTGGAGATGAGAGGTCTAATTTGAATGGGTGCTCTAGGTTCATGATAAAACTTGGAGACCATATTTCTCCCCCGTTGTTTTCTAATCTTAAATAGATCTCTACCAATTCACCAGGATTTGCTGGGAATGGATCTTGTCTAATCTGCTGTATGTTAAATTTAGGTGCAGCTCCTGCTAAAAAGTCTTTTTCGTCTTTGCTTTCTTGTGTGAATTCAATCTCTGTTCCTGCACTAGCTAATGCGGGGATTGCTAACAAGATAAACAAGGTTGCCAGTATTAATATTTTTTTCATTTTTTCCTCCGTTTATCACTAATTATTTGACCGTCTTTTAGTTCAATTATTCTTTTTGCTTTTTGAGCCAAAGTGCGGTCGTGGGTTACTATTACTATTGATTTTCCTTCTCTGTTTAATTTAGATAGCATGTCAACTACCTTTTCTCCGGTTTTAGAATCCAGAGCTCCGGTTGGTTCGTCTGCTAGAATAATTTCTGGATCGTTAATTAGAGATCTTGCTATGGCCACCCTTTGCATCTGTCCTCCGGAAAGTTCAGAAGGTTTGTGGTGGGTTCTATCTCCCAAATCTACAAATTCTAAAAGTTTCTTTGCTCTTGCTCTTGCTTCTTCAGTATCTGTATCTTGAAACTCTGCAGGTAGTGCTACGTTATCTAATGCGGTTAAAGTTGGCATTAGGTTAAATTGTTGAAAAATAAATCCAACTTTCTTTCCCCTTATCTGGGCTAGTTCTGATTCTGATAGATCATTTACGTTTTTTCCATCAAGATAAATTTCTCCCTGGGTTGGAACATCTAGACAACCAACCATATTCATCATAGTTGATTTTCCTGAACCTGATTTTCCTAAAATTGCTAAGAATTCTCCTTTCTTTACCTCTAAGGAGGTATCTTTTAAAGCGTTCAATGAGATATTTCCCATTTGGTATGTCTTCCATACTTTGTTTAACTTTATAATCGGTTGCATCTCTTTTTATTTTTGTACCCTTTACTTGTTTATAATGATTGTGGACCCAATATTTATAAATGATTAGAATTGGTTAACATTATGGTGACAAGAAGAGGTTTTCTTAAAGGATTACTTTTCGGTGGTGGTGCTTTTGCTGCTGGAGGTGTTGGTGCTTTACTAAAATGGGTAACTGAACCTGAAAAAAAAGAACCAGTGTTACAAGTTTTTGTTAGACCTGGAGCCACATGGGAAACAATTTCTTATCTTTATGCTGGAGATGAAAAATATGCGGTTCAAATTGCAGAACATAATGATCACATTCTTAGGCCCGGAGGAATGATTAAAATCCCAATCTCTTTGGTTGATCCCCAGTTAACTAAAATAATGGGTGAAGAAAGATTAAATGTTGTTAATATTCCCAAGGGAGCTGTTTTACTTAATATTTGTCAACAGGTTTGTATTAATGCGGGGGCCTCTGTTATCCGAATGGTTGCGGCGATTAACCAACTTAACTCTAAATCTTTTGATATTTATGCTGGAGAGTATCTAAGTATTCCGAAAGGTTTTGTTAATGGGGACTATTATGGTGTTAAAGAAATTAATTATTATAATCTTGTGGAGGAAGAAGAGATTCCTGAAGAGACTAAAGAAGAGCCCAAAAGTCTTACTATCCAAAGTCCTTTTGGTGGTTTGAAAAAACCCCCTGTTCATGAGTGTAAAAATAGTTGGAGAAATTATTCAGATGGTGAATTATTAGAAGCGAGTATTTGTCCTTTTGATAATTATGGATTAAATAAAAGAGGAAAATCTAGAAAGAGAAGGCACCATTTAGCTACAGATCTTTGGGGTTCAATTGGCACTCCTGTTTATCCAATGTTTAATGGTACAATTTTATTTTGTAAATGGTTGGGTAAAATGTCTGGGTTTAATATCATAATTGTAAGTGAAGATCGAACAATGATTAGCCAGTATATGCATATGCATGGAGAAAGAAGAAGAATTAAAAGTGATTTCAAAGCCGGAGATAAAGTTAAAATGAGTGATGTTGTTGGATATGTTGGTGCCACTGGAAATGCGAGTGCATCTTATCCCCATGTCCATGCTGAACTATATGTTAAAGAAAAGGGGCTTAGTGATGCTGCCATAAATGGTATGAAAAGAGGACGAAAAGTTAATTCCCTTGGTAAATTTAGGGTTGATCTTGAGATTTATGTTTGGGATAAAAGAGAATTTGCTAGAAATTGGCAACCTTCAACTGAAAGAATCTCTAAGAATTAAAACTCGCAACCTGCTTCAACAGTTAAACTGTTTATATCTGTTCTTACGCCTTCGAATGCATTTGATCCAGCATATTTTACACCTGATTTAAATCCCCAAAGATCTAAACCTGCTTCAACAGCATAAGAAAATTTATCGGAAGTTTCTCTGTTAAAATCTATAAAATTTTTTATTTTTCCACCAACATAAACTCCAAAAGGGAATGTTGCTTCAATACTTGGAGATAGATACATATCTGCATCAGAATATCCTGCCCTAAACTTTGCACTTACAGATAAATCTGTGGGCATTCCTTCTTTTCTTGCATTATCTGAGAACTTAAACCCTCCTTCTGCACCAACTGCAAAAGAATTGTAATCTGCTAGATTTCTTGCCAAAAATACTCCTGCAGAAAAATTTTCAGAGTTCCTATCTTCCTCGCTTGATTTGAATTTATAAGTTACTCCAAAAGTTGCATCTGCCCTATCTAGGTATGGAAATGGGGATCTTAAATTGGCTTCTGTGAATTGTTCACCTGAAGGAATTTTAACCCCCCCTGCATGTCTTCTAGATGGATCCTTTAATGGTATTGCTGCCCCTAATTCAGTACTCCAATGTAAATAAATATAATCTTTAATGTGGGATTCATCAGAATATCCTGCTCCAATTAAAACAGTTGCGGGTTTAGAATAATCCATTGGGAATGGCCCTCCATTAACGAACTCTGATTCTAAATGAATATCTGCATTCTTGTTTGCGGGTTTATGATTATTATCAAATCTTACTCCTGTTGAAAATGCGAACTTTCTATTGTTTGTTTCAGGTTTTTCAACATGATAGGCGTCAGTTACTAACTGATCTACTGTTGGTAAGGGTTTTGATTCTCTTACTTTTGCTTGAGCTGGAGTTGCGGTTGCTAAAGTTAAAGCTGCTAGTCCCATTGTTAAGAATGATTTTATTCTGCTTACCATATTTTATTTTTCTATCGATACAACCTCTACTTTAAATCCTCTTGTTCTATTTGTTAAAACCAAACTTCTTCCTGTCTTCTCATCAGAAACGCCCCTTAGCTTTACATGTTCTCCGGTAACTGCTGGTACCATAATCCGATCCCCCTGTCTCAGAGTAATTCCTCCTGCGGGAACAATCGCAGAGTATCTCTCTTGGTAGGGTTCTCCTCGTGCGCTTGTACTTGGAACCTCATATTCTTCTCTGTCTGAGATTGCAGAACCATTCATACTTCCAAGATCACGATAGTGTAAATCTCCTTCTTCGGTTAAAGTTAGCTCTCCGTGGGTACGAGAAAATGATCTGCATAGGTGGTAAATAAAATCCCCATCATTTTTTCTATCTTCTGATCTTCCAATAGTGTAAGTTTGTCCAGGGATAAGTTCATAATCTTTCCATACTGGATCTACATCTGCTCTTTCTCCTTTTGCTTCATCCCATCTATGTCCATCATCTACTTTTGTACGTACTATTGCTTTTGCCATTTTATTGAGTGCTGAGGTGATTACTTCTCAATCCTTCTGAATCATCCAGTAATCCTCTTATTCTTTTTCCAACTTCGTTTCTTTGATCAACATTCCTTAGTGAGAATAAATTTTCATGGTTTTCACCTTGATAAACATCAAAATCAAATGTTTTGTCATCGCAATCATAGATTGCATAAACTCTATCGTCAACATTCGCAAATGTTGGTTCGCACATTTTTGTCATTCCTAGTGGTCTGTCCAATATATTTCCAAAATAGATGCTGCAAGTTGTACGCTCATTGGTTCCAGCATATCCACAAACCCTTATGTTTTCTAGAGTATTTCCTTCTCCCCTTAATAGAACTTCTGAGGTTTCTTGAAATATTTCATCCATGTAATCTACTGCAATTTCCTGATAATCTAATAGTTGTGCTTCACCTTCTTGGTTTATTCCAATGGATCTATCTGCAAGAGGAATCTCTTCTGGTAAAGTCTCAAATAATTTAACGGGTTTTGCATTTGCTTGATTTTTATCCATCCCATAGGGATAAATTGCTGATAATTGTCTTGTTTCTTCTCCCCTTTCTTGGGCTGGAATTATTAATGTGCTTGCACCTTTTTCTCCATCAAAGGAATATCTCATTGGTGTTCCTGTTGATGCACATCCACCTAGAAATACTGAACCTAGTAATGCTGCACCAATTATTGCTTTTTTTAGTATATTTGCCATCTTTATTCAATTTGGAAGGGGCAGATCTTTATAAATGTTTCTATTAGTATTCACTTTACAGTGGTTATTATATTTATTCTGGTTTGCTCCTGGGCGCAAACTTTATAAAGAAAATCTAGTTGCTTTTCAATGAGGCGGCCATAGAGGATTGGTTCCACCCGATCTCGTTAGATCTCGGCAGTTA
>Ga0257119_1001407_pt1 | contig 16926 bp, 15 predicted proteins | sample SI112_200mmetaG_FD_190179 | JGI IMG/M metagenome (GOLD analysis project Ga0257119, IMG submission 190179) | Marine microbial communities from Saanich Inlet, British Columbia, Canada - SI112_200m | ecosystem: Environmental > Aquatic > Marine > Inlet | place: Canada: British Columbia | collected... | reverse complement strand
TTTTCAAATTCAAATGGAGCTTCTGAAAGTCCATGACCTCTTAAATCCAGATATAAAATAGAAAATCCTAATTTTTTAAAATAATTAATTTCTTTTTTCCAAACAGTCCAATTACCACCAATACCATGAAGAAAAACTAATGTATCATATTTACCTTTTTGATATTTATAGAATATTTTCGTTTTATCAAATGAATTAATATAAGTCATTATTAAAGGTTATATTTGTCATGCTTAATAAATCTTTTTAAATGAACTCTGTTTTTTAGGGAGTATATTGAGATTTTTTTTTTAAAAACTAAGGCATAATTATCTTGCTATAATTAGTATTCACAACCTTTATCTGCAATACGCTCTTTTTTTATGATCTCTATGTCTTCTTGTGTTATTCCTGTAGGATAATTTCCCGAAAAACAAGCATCACAATAGGTTATATTTTGAATTCCAGAAAGATTTCTGAGAACAGTTCCCAACATTTTTTTCTTTTGATAAATTAATTCATCCATTCCTATGTATTTTTTAATTCCGCTTAAATCTTTTTGAGCTGCAATCAATTCTTTATCGACAGACATATCAATTCCATATACGCAAGGATGCTTATTTTGCGGTGCTAAAGATAAAAAATAAATATTTTTTAGTTCAAGACCTCTTTTTTTAGTTTGAGTTCTTAATTCTTTAATTGTTTGTTTAGATGTATCTCCTCTAACTATAGAATCATCAACTAATATTAAAGATTCAACACCTCTTAAAACACTATAATCAATAGGTAATTTAAGTTTAGCATTTTCTTCTCTTGCTTTTTTAGTTGGTTGAATAAACCCTCTACCAACATAGTTATTACGATCAAATACCTTTCTGTATTTAATTCCTGTACCATCTGAAAAACCAACAGCACCGCGTTCACTAGCACTAGGAATCTCAGAACAAATAACTGTTTTATTATTGGGCATGTTTTGTTTTGCCCATTCATTTGCAAGTTCTCGTCCTAATTTATATCTGAATTCAGAAACACTAACCCCTAGTATTGAAGAACAACCCTTGGCAAAATAAATCCACTCAAAGATACATGGAGACATTTTCTTTGAATTAATAAGTGTTTTTTCATAAATTTCTCCAGATTCAGTAACTAAAAAAACACTTCCAGGATCAACATCCTTTACAAAATCAAAATCAAGAGGACTTTGAAACGCAACATCTTCTGAAGCAAAAGCATATGCATTACCACTAGGGGTTTTCTTTTTGCCAATCATCAAAGGTTTAATTCCATAAGGGTCTTTAAATCCCATCATACCAAGACCTGGAATGTGAGTAATAACTGAATAACTTCCTTTGCATTTAAGCATAACTTGTTTAATAGTATAAAAAATAGCATCTAATGAATCTTCTGAAGCAATATTTACATTATCAGGAAATTCATTATAAAAAACTTTAAGAATTGCTTCAAGATCACAACCTGATCTAACAGTATTATATTCTTTTTTTAATTCGCTAAAATTAGTTAAGTTACCATTGTGTGCCATAGAAATAAAAAAACTACCGTCGAGAAAAGATGGTTGAATATCTTCATTTTCTCCAGAACCAACAGTTGCATAACGTACGTGCGCAATTCCTGCAGTTCCACTCAATCTTTTGAAATGATTTTCTTTGAAAACTTCTCTGACAAGACCATGGCCTTTTTTCATATGAAACTTAGAATCAAATGTGACAATACCGCCTGCATCTTGACCACGATGCTGAAGAGCTATAAGTCCATTGTATAATTCATGAACTACATTATCCACGCCTATGATTCCAATTATTCCGCACATGGGTTATACCTCTTTTTGGCTTTTTAGATTAATTATTTTTCTTACTTCAAATAATATCTTGTCTTACCAACATCACTTAATCTTTGACCTGTATAAAACCTAATTACATCTCCGTAAAATTCTTTTTCACAATAGCCACAACCAACAACAAGGTCCAGACTCTCTGTTGGTTTTTGAATAACCTCAAAACAACGATCTCCACCTTCTTTATTAGTTGTGCATTTAGGATTGGCACAAAGAAGAATATTTCCTAGACTATTAGGAACTTCAAGAACTCCTAATTTTCCACTATATTCTTCACCAGTTGCATATTCTGCAATACGATCTTTACTCGCAATTTTATTTATGACTTTAGATTCTTTTATGTGATTAATAACTGCAAGAGGAGATACAATAGAAATTGCACCAATATGATCTGATGTTAATTCTCCTCCTTCAATAAACATAATATCTTTTTTCCCATCATACAATAGTTCACCATCAATTTCTTTACTAGTATCATAATTAAGTCCGGGAGTAACTCTAAGACCTTCATAATTTAATAAATTTAATATGAATAATCCTGTGCCTGGCCGAAGATGATCAATAACAATACCTTCTTCAATAGGTCTAATTCTTAAATAATTTCGTATATCTGTTTTTACCATTAAAAACTCACCCCTTTGACAAGACATAGTAATGCTTGACGTACAAATAATCCATTATGTGCTTGTTTAAAATAATATGCTTGAGGTAAATCATCACATTCTTCTTCAGGACTCATCAAATTTTGATTTCTTGGAAGTGGATGCATAATCTTCATAGACTCTTTTGCTTTTTCTTTAATTGTGTGCGCACGAATTCTGTACATTGATTTAATTCTTTCTTTTAGATCATCTGTAAAATTTTCTCTTTCAAGTTGAGGTCGAGTATCATAAAGAATATCAACTTCAGGTAATACATCTTCATAACGAGAAACTTCTTCAAATTCAATATCGCTCTTTTTGTATTTGCTTATTATGTGTCTTGGCATTTTGAGTCTTGAAGATGAACAAAAATAAACTTTTTTAGGTTGATAAAGAAGTAAAGCCTCTGCAAGAGAATGGATAGTTCTTCCATTTTTCAAATCATTATGGAATAAATAAGTTAAACTATCCATTGTTCCTTGGCTTTCTTTAATTGTGTATAAGTCAAGCATTGTTTGAGTAGGATGTTGATTAGAACCATCCCCCCCATTAAGAATTGGAATTGGCTCTCCAGGAAATTCTAAATGTTTGTTAGGATAATGAGAATATTCGCTAGCACGTCTTACAGAACCATCATCATTATGTCTTATTACTAATGCATCAAATTCATAACCAACAAGATTTCGCACAGTATCTCTAAGAGTTTCGCCTTTGGACGCAGAACTAGTTTTTGGATCTGCAATGCCTTCCCATTTCATACCTAGTGTATCTGCAGCGCGAGTAAAACTAATTTTTGTTCTAGTACTAGGCTCATAAAAAATAATTCCTAAATGATATCCGTCTAAAATTTTACATTTTTCAGCTCGAGGAATTTTTTCTAAAATTTCTGCTTGATCAAGAATGAGATCTAATTCTTCTTTTTTGAAATCTCTGATAGAAATAACATGTCGCCCTTTAAAACTTGTAATAATCTTTTCTTTACTAGTAATTTTTACCACCTGCCTCTTTTGTTAATGGTTTTTTTTGTTTCTTTTTAAAGTGTGAGAACTAGATTATTTATGATTTTTAGAAGTTTAAAAAACTTTGTAGAAACTGACTGTACAGAATTAGTGTTATTAAAGTTTGGTAATAAACTATTTTGGTATTAATATAGGTCTATAGACTTATTTGTCGTGTACTTAATATGTCTAAATTTTATTTGTTATCTTAATTCTTCTGGGAAATAAATAAAATTATATGTATTAAATAAAGAAACAGACTCAAAATTTTTAATATAATCCCCAAATTCCTTTTTAATATCTAAAACAAAGCTCCTAAGTTCTGTATTTGTTTTAAAGTGAACAGTAAGTTCAATATCCCAACTACCTACGCATCTGCTAAAATATTCAACATTGGGATTTTGCTTAGAATACTCTTTAAATTTTGTAATGAGCGGATCTGTAAGATTAACACATCGGATAAAAATTTCATATCGGTTATAGCCTAGCTTTGCAGGATCAAGAATTAATCTGTATCGTCGTATAATTAAATTTTCTTCCATTTTTTTAATACGATATTTTACAGTATCAATAGGAATTTTTGTAGCTGCACTAATTTCAGTAAGTTTTGCTCTTGCATTTGCGTGAAGTATTTTAGCAATTTTTTTGTCTTTTTCATCAAAGTCAAGCTTTATTTTTTTCCTAACTTCCATGTGGATTTTTTTATCTTCCTTGACAGAACCTAAAATATAGGTGTGACCAAAAGTTTGTGAACCAATGCTTGTAGAAATTTTATAGTCTTGTAAGAAAGGACCTATTCTCGCAAGGATTTTTCTGAGAACTTTGTCAAAATGTGCAGGATCTTTTGCCATTATTGCCAAAACCAGATCCCAATTACCTGAACAAGGAGTAACCCAATTAGTATTAGGATGATTAACTAAATATTCTATGAGTTCTTTTTCTTCTTCACCATCAATTTTTTCAAATTGAATAAGAATTTTATGAGCCCAATAACCTAGACCAAAGATCGTAACAAATTCTTTGATAATTCCATTATCAATCAACCGTTTAATTCTGTAGTTCACAACCTCTTTTGAAGATCTAACTTTCTTTGCAATTTCAGAATACTGCGCACGAACATTTTGATTGAGTGCATTTAGTATTTTTTTATCCAGTAGATCAAGTTTTATTTCAGTCATATTAGAGGTATAATTGAGTGACATTTTTTAAATTTTTCTAATTATTTGGCCATTTTTTGCTTTTTTGGGATGTTTATTTCATTTTTCTTGATCTTGTTATTTCGTACTGTCCAGTTTTATCAGACGATTCTATTGTTAATTTTAAAAATCTTTGATTTTTATCTGAACTGATGTTATAGACTTTTTTTCCTTTGTACTTTATTGTTTGTGATCTATGGTTATGTCCGCAAAACCCTGCAATTATATTTTTGTGTTTGTAAACTTCTTTTAATTTTTGACTTCCCATTAGATTATTTTTATAATCAAAAATTTCTGAATGACCATACTTTAACATGGTCTCAAAACCAACATGATGAAAACCGAGTAAAATGCTTGCATTACCTCTATAAAATTCTTGTAAATGGTTTATTTGAGAATTAACTTGGTTTATGCAATGATTTGTAAATTCTTGAGGAGACAGTCCACCAGTTCTATGGGTGTTATGATACTGTTTTGCAGACATCATATGTTCTAAATTTTCGCCTTTGTATAAACTATAATCAAACCAACCAGCATTTCCAACAATACACAAACCGCATTTATGGAATGCATGTTGGTCTAATAGTTGGAAATTATTTATTTTGAATAAGTCACTTAATTCATCATAATGATTTCCAAACGAACTATTTTCTAAAGTTCTAAGTTCGTGGTTTCCAAGATATGCTAGTTTTATTCCTTTAAATCTCGAAAAAAGTTCTAAGCCTTTATTGATTTTTTCTTTTGACTGAGCTATGTCTCCTCCAACTAAAAGGATATCTGCTTTTGATCTAACTATTTTATCTATTGTTTCTAAACTTTCTTCTCTACCCTCTATATCGTCGAGGTGTAAGTCCGAAACTGCTATTATATTAAATTTCATTATTTTTCACCTTACAAAATATCTTCATAACTTTCTTTGTTGTTTTTGATTTCATCAAAATATTCTTTAAATTGTTCTCGGCATTGACTGTTTAATTCTTTAATTTGAGTTTGTGCCGAACCTAAAAATTGTTCTTTGTCATTTATGATTTGTAACAGTTCTTCTTTAGTAATTCCTGCTCGAATTATTTTTTTGTTGTTTGCAAGTTGTTCAATAACTTTATTTTCTCCTCCATAATTTCTTAAACGCAAAGCTTCTTTTACTGCAACTTCTTTAATTAATTCATGAGCGTGTTCTCTACCAATTCCTGCTTTAACAAACTCCATTAAAAACTTAGACGAAGCAATAAAAGGAAGATTTTTATCTAATTCTTCTTTTATTTTGTTTTTAAAAACAGTTAGGTTGTTTAATATGTGTTCTGTTGTGGTGCAAATACCGTCGGAAACATAAAACATATCTGGAATTATTACTCTTCTAACTACAGAACATGAAACATCTCCTTCTTCCCATTGATCTCCTGCGAGACTAAGTGCACCTTGAGAGTACATTTTAAGAAGTTTAGAAAATCCACAAATTCTTTCACAACTTCGAGTATTCATTTTGTGAGGCATGGCACTAGAACCTACTTGACCTTTACTAAATCCTTCACTCAAAAGTTCTTTTCCAGACATTAATCTAATCGACTTTGCAATGTTTGCACAGCAACTTCCAAGAGCAGCAAGTTTAGATGCAAGAGCAGCGTCAAAAGATCTAGGATAAACTTGTCCAACTGAATTCATGATCTGTTCAAAGCCAAAATGATTTGCAATACTGGTTTCAATTTTTTTGATTTTGTTTTCACACCCAACTAATGATTTCATATCAACCTGAGTACCAACAGCTCCTTTAATTCCTCTAAGAGGCAGGGTGTGAACAAACCTCTCGAAATCTTTAATGTGGAATGTAAGCTCTTGCGCCCACATAGAAAACTTTTTACCAAGAACTGTTGGTTGAGCAGGCTGGTTGTGCGTACGTGCAACCATGATTAGTTGTTTGTATTGTTTTGATTTTTCAAGTAATTTCTTCAGAACTGAAATGTATTTTTTGAGTATTATTTCTGAAGCTTTCTTGATAATTATCTGCTCTACATTATCAGTCAAATCTCTACTTGTTAATCCTTTATGGATATGTTCATCTGCACATGCGGTGTTTACAAAACTTTCAATCTTTGCTTTCACGTCGTGCTTTGTTACTTTTTCTATGTCTCTTATTTCTTTAAGATCTATTTTATTTTTTGCATTTTCAAATTTTGTTATTTCTTCTTGAGGAATGTTAACTCCAGATTCTTTTTGGAGTTTCATAAGTTCAATCCAAAATTCACGTTCAAGCAATATTTTACTTTCTTCAGAGAACAAATTATTAATTTGTTCGGATGCGTATCTGGATGAAAGGATGTTTTGGTTGGTTTTTTTTTGAGTCATTTTTTTTAACCTGTTTTAAATTCGATTTGTTAATTTTTTTTTCTTTGCATTACTGCGGCAGTTCATAAAATTCTATGAATTTTATACTTCGAAAATGATCTTGCATGAATCAGATCATTTTCTGCAATTGATCAGTAATTCAGTTTATTCATTACTGAAATCATCAAAGTAAAGCTTTGACAAAATTGAATACTTTGTATTCAACTAATTTGCCAAGGCAGTAATGCTTTTTTTTCTAATTTTCGTGTTCTCTTAGTTGAATAAACTGATCACGTTCAGGACCAACTCCAATTCCATACATTTTTGATCCAGTAAATTCTTCTATGAAGCTGATCAATTTGTTTACTTCTTTTGGAAGCTTTTTTGGATCTCTAATTTGAGATATGTCTGTTGTTATGTGTGGTAAATGTGTTATTACTGGTTTAGCCCTTTTACTTTCTTCAACGTTTGCTGGCATAAAATCAATCTCTTTACCGTCGAGTTCATATGCAACTACAAGAGGAATTCCTGGCAAACTTGTTTTGTTAAAGTGCTCTAAGCAATCAAACTTATTGATGTAAAGTTCATCAACACTGTTTAACTTACAATTTTGTCTAAGCATAACAAGATCTAACATTCCTATTCTTCTTGGACGTTTAGTTGTTGCGCCATACTCTCCGCCAAGCATTCTTAGACCAATACCCATTTCAAATTGATCTTTTGACTTTAGGATGTTGTCTACATTGTGATTTGCTTTTTCAAATTTACTTTTGTGAGCATTTCCTCCATCTTTTGCGCAATATGCTTCTGATCTTTCTCCTCCGAATTCAGAAACAAAAGGGCCATTTCCTACTCGAGACATAATGGCTTTAGCAACTCCAATTGTTTTGTTGTGGTGTCGCATGCTTAAATCTCCGCCCGTGTATGCAGCAGCAGAAAGTGTTCTACTTGAAGTTACAAATGGAACAGTTCCAGTAATTACATCAAGCATAACTGACTGAGCACCTTCAAAGAAAATGTTTTTGTTTTGTTCAGCAAGTTTTTCTAAATACAAAGGATCATTGCAGTGATACTGAATTAAGTTTAACATTTCTTTGTGAAACTCTTCAACCATTTCCTTTGCATTGACATCTGTTAATTTATTTTCTGCAATTGCTTCATTTAGATTTGTAAGTGCAATCTCTTTTGCTTTGTTTGGATCTGCACAATAATCTCCAAATCTTAAATTTTTCAATTGATTTCCTTTTGATCTTATTGCTTGATCAGAATATGCATGACCAATTCCATTTTTAGTAGTTCCAATAGTTTTTCCATGTAAACTATCAAGTACTGTGTGGTGCGGCTGAACAAGAGTGGCCTTAGAAGAAATTTTTAATCTGTTTTTTATGCAGATGTCATTATTATTTATGTCTTTGATTTCATGTTTAATCTTTAATGGATTAACTACGCATCCACAACCAATATATAAAATACTGTTTGGATAAAAAATTCCTGAAGGAATCTGGTGAAGAACAATTTTTTTATCTCCTACGTGTAAAGAGTGTCCTGCATTTGCGCCTCCATTAAATCTAGCAATTACATGACTTTGTTTTGCTAACTTATCTAGAACTCTTGCTTTTCCTTCATCTCCATATTGAAGTCCAATTAAAACATTTGACTTTGCTTTAGTTGAGTTGTTTATGTTTTGATTATTTTTTTCTTGTTTATTTTGTTTGTCTTTTTGTTCTTTATTTTCATTTATTTTTTTCATATTTTCACACCCTGTATGGTTAATTGCGTATTTCGCATTCACCTCTACTATTAGTGTGGTGTAAGATGTAGATAAAAGTATTTAGCTATTTTTTTATTAATTTCTTAAATATTTTAAATTATTTTAGAATTTGATGTGATTTTGAATAGTTGTGTCATTCTAGCACTATTTGCTGTTTACGAGGTTTGTGTAGAAATCAAACATAGAAATCTCTTGTTGTTTGTATTTTATTATTTTATTTTGATTAAAATCAATATGTTTTACATTTTTGATCTCTATATTTTCAGCATTATGTAGTACTTTAGTTCCACGTCCGAAATGGAAAAAATAATTTGCAAATATTTGAATGCTGTCCTGTTTTGAATAAACATTTATTAGTTTAATTGATTCGGGGAGATCAATTTTTGAATATCTATGTGGTGTAGCAACATAAATGAGTTTAGAAATATTATTTGGTTTTGATTTTCTAATTGCTTTCTTTGCAACAACACAGCCCATGCTTTTAGCTAAAATTGTTATATTATCATAATGCTTAAGACTTTGAAAAAATGTAGCACAATTATTTATGCCTGGATAAAGTGAAAACAATCTACTGAAACCTCTCGGCCATTCATAAATTATGGTTTCAATATCAGATTCGTTTTGAAAATGTTTTTTGAAATCATACGCCCAGTTATCATGTCCATGATCTACATTAAATTGTTTTGCAAGATTAGAAAAAAGACCCTTAATTAAAGGAATGCTTGTAGTTTTAATACCTGGAATTATTAACAAAAGATTTCTCATACGTTCAGTTAAGCTTGTTGAGTATAAAAGTTTTTTTGAATTATGAAATATAGGTTGAAATGTAGTTTACTGTTTTGTAATTTTTACTATAATACTTTATTTTTATATAGAACGATGATGAATATTCCTCCAATTACAAACACAGTTATGCCTAGTACTGTTAAGGCTTGTAGAAGAGAATAAACATCTGCAATCCAACCCATAATTGGTGCAATAATTGCATAAATAACTTTACCAACAAGATTTTCTACAGATAAAACAGTTGCGCGAATATTTGATTTGATTTCTTGATTAACATAATCTGAAATAATAACTCGACGAAAACTTCTAATAAATTGTTGAATAAATGCAAAACTAAAACTAAAAAGATAAACAAAGTTACTCATAAGAAGATAACTTACACTAACAAGTACGAATAACATAACAAGAGAGTATTTTCTTCCAAGACGTTCTTCAATTTTGTGTGCATATTTTGAACTAATTGCAGCAACAATCTGGAATGATGCGAACACAAAACCAAAATAAAAAACATCAATTCCGCTAAGACTCATATAAGGTTGATAAAACCAAAGAACTGATTGATTAAATGCAAAAATAATTCCAGAATAAATCATAAGCCATCTTAGCTTATAATTATCAACTAAACTTTGTTTTACAATTTTGAAAAGTTCTTGTGTATACCCTTTTTTGATTATTAATTTGTGTCTTGAAGGTTCTTGTATTGAAGTAGTAATTGGAATAAGTATAAATAAAAATGGTAAGAGCGCATAAAAAGTCCATCTAAAATTAATTGCGCCAATAAAGCCTCCAACAACATTTGCAAACCCCATGCTCAGCATACGATAAAACATAGCGTTACCCATAATTTTTTTGTATTGAGATTCTTTTTTTAAATCTTTTAATGTATCGTATAACAATGCTGAATCAGTTCCGGATAATAAAGAACATCCAATTCCCCATATTATTTCTGCAATTAGAAAATGAAAAAAGTTAAATCCTATAGAATATATTAACATACCTATAAATGTAAAAACAGCTGCGATAGTTAATGTTTTATTTCTGCCATAAATATCTGCAAAGTAACCTGTAGGAACTTCAATAATAACTATAGTGATTGCATAAATGGATTGAAGTAACATGATTTGAGTCATATTCAAACCATTATCTTGCCAAAATAAGACGATAATTGGCAGAAAAAATGCTAAGCTATTAAATATGTAATAAATTTTAAGTTTCCAAATATTGTTTGCAATTTTGGAAGTGATTTTTTTATTTGGTTGTTGGTTTTTAGTTTTCATTTTTTACAACATGAATGAGCTGAATTTATTTGAAAAATTAAAGATCCTATAATTATTATTGAACCCATGACAATAAATGTTGTTGTTATATTGTAATTGGCAAGTTTACCCATTGCAAATCTCATAATAACTAAATAAAGCGAAGTAATCATAGATATTATTGATAGTGCAGTTGCACGATTATGACTAGAAATATGGTTGTTTTGATATTGTGATAAAAGAGGTTGTCTAACATCCATAATTCCTTTGAGCAAAATAAATAGTGCAAAAGAAATAATAGGTCCAATTAAAAAAGCCATTGAAATATATAAAACTCCAGGTAATATTGTGAAAATTAATAGAGTTGATTTCATTCCTAGCTTTTTTTCAATCGCATGTGCTTGTTTTGTTAAAATAGCACTTATTAAAATTCCAACACCCATCGCAACACCAAATAATGTGTTGTTGACTTTTGCATCAATAAAATAAGGTTGGAATAAAAACATTAATATGTGTGCAAATCCTGACGAGAAAACTGTTAAATAAACTATTTTTCTTAATGATTTATTTTCTAAAATACCTTTTGCAGAATTTTTAAATAAAATTAAGGGAGTTTCTCTTTTAATTTGTTTGTAATGCTTTGTTTCTTTAACAAATAATGCTAAAACTAACGCAATACCGCTAAAAATTAGGTGGAGCCAAATTGTAATTATGAACGTTTTTGGATCATGGGATCTTGCAATAAATCCACCTATAACCACTGCAATAACTGTTGCAAATAAAGCATGTGCTTGGATACTGCCCCATTCTTTACTCATAAGATTTGCTTTTTTTTCTTGTTTTAAAGTATCATAAACAAGAGCTTCTATTGCACCTGAACCAAATGAAATTGCAATTCCGAATATTATTTGAATTATTATGAATAAGATATAGGTGTGGGAATAAATAGTCATAATATTACCTATAAAAAATAATCCGACAAGCAAAATTAATGAATATTTTCGACCTATTTTGTCTGCGAGAATTCCAGTAGGAACTTCTGTGAGAAGAACTGTAAGTATTAGAAATGCTTCAAGCGAAACTACTTGAAATGTATCAAGCCCTCTAGAAAAATAAAATAGTGTGATGATTGGTGAGAAAAAGAAAAAAGATCTAAAGAAGTATACTAGCTTTATCTTTGTAATATTATCTAGGCTCATTTCAGGGTTTAGTGAGACTTAGTTTAAATATTTTTTTAATTAAATTGTATAACTTGTAAGAACTAATAAATTAATAAAAATGAAAAAAATCGAGCTACTCTGCGCACTAAAGTGCGCAGTATCTTAAACGCTCGATTTTCTGCATGTCAAGAACAAAGTTCTTGATCACGATCAGAATTCTTTGAATTCTGACGTTTCAAATTTAAGCTCATTCACCACATAAATGTGGTGGTAATGAGAACTTTGTAATATTAAAGTTCTCAAAGATAAATTTCATTAAGATAATTTATCTATTCGCAAAATAAATTAGAAATAAAAAATAATAATAAAAAATTAAATAATCTGATTTTGCTTGTTCTAAAAATCTTTTCTGTGAAATCCGAACTGATTATTATCTTTATCAGATACTTCATCACGCCAGTTTTTAGATCTTGAATTATGATCTGCGTGTTGATTGTGTGAACTTGCACTATCACTTCTATGTTTGAAACTTCGACCATGTCCACCATGAGCTGATCGTGGTCTACTTCCTGCTGAAGAGAATCCTCCGCTTCGATTTCCTGAATGGCCAAACCTTCCCGGTCCAGATCTATCATTTCGTCTTCCAACTTCAAATCTTACTTTTTTGAAATCTTCTTTTGGAAGAAGTTGAACATTAACACTATATTTTCCTAATATTGCATTGAATGATTCAAAGTCTCGATCGCATAATAAGGTGATTGCTTTTCCTGATTCTCCAGCTCTCGCAGTTCGTCCGATTCTGTGGATATACTCTTGAGGATCTTGAGGTAAGTCATAATTAAAAACATGAGTTACATCTTTAATATCGAGTCCACGTGCTGCAACTGCTGAAGCAACAAGAATCTTTTGTTGACCTTTGTTGAATTGTTCAATTGCTTCTAATCTTTTGTTTTGTGTTATTTTACCGTGAATACTTTCTGCATTAATTCCTGCATTTTTTAAGTTTCTAGCAACAATATCAACTGTAGTTCTCGCAGAACAAAAAATAATTGCTCTTTGAATATTTTCTTTTTTTAGAAGATGAACTAATAATGAAAATTTTTCTCTTGATTCAATATTATAATAATACTGTTCAAGTAAATCGTCTTGAACCCTTGATTCTGCTTTAGCAGTTTTAGGATCGTTCATATGTTGTTGTTTTATTCTTTCAATTTCATTAGAAATTGTAGCTCCAAATAAAATCATTTGTTTATTTTTTGGAGTGTTACTAAGAATTAAATTAATATCTTCAATAAATCCCATATCAACCATTTTATCAGCTTCATCTAAAACAACATGTTTAGTTTTTGATAAATCTAAAGTTGTTCTTTGAAGATGATCTAATAATCTTCCTGGTGTTCCAACAACAATTTCACTTTTTGTAAGTGCTTCCATTTGTGGACCTATTGCCACTCCACCAAAAATTGTTGCAACTTTTATTTTCATATATTTTCCAAACTTTTTTAGTTCATTTGATATTTGAACTGCAAGTTCTCTTGTTGGTGCTATAATTAAAACCTGAACTCCTTGATTAGGAATTACTTTTTCTAAAAGCGGAACTCCAAAACTTGCTGTTTTTCCTGATCCTGTTTTAGACATTCCGATAACGTCCTGTCCTTGTTGTATTAAAGGAATTGTTAGTTCCTGAATTTGTGTAGGCTCGATAATTTCTAATTCTGTAAGAGCCTTTACTATCTCTTTGTTTACATTTAACTTTTCAAAAGTCATTTTTATATTTCTCCTTGGAATTACTGTAATAACCGTAGTATATTGCAATTTTGCAATTAAATTGTGTTCAAATGCAGTTTATTTAACATCTGAGGGTTATATATAGTGAAACAGAATAAGTGTGATATTTTTGTGTTTTTCAGACCCTCTGTTTCCGCCTTCCAATTAATTTTGTCAATTACTAAGTAGTCACTCGCAAGTAATATATAAACCTTTCGTTTTTTTTGTGGTTTTTGGTGATATTTGGTGGTTTTTGGTTAATTTATATACTTTATTGGGCAAAGATTTAAAAGGAGAGCTTCAATTCTAGTTTGTAGGTACGTCTAAAGCGCTCTAATGGCACTTTATTGGTTTTTTGATGTACTGAATTAAAAATAAGTAAAATCAATGCACTGAGTATTGCATTGTATGAGGAAAAAATGGAAGGAACAGTTAAATGGTTTGATACCCAAAAAGGATTTGGTTTTATTGAAGGCGAAGATGGCAAAGATTATTTTGTACACTTTACAGATCTTCCTGAAGGCATGAATCTAAATGAGGGTGACCAGGTAAGCTTTGACCCTACAGAAAATGAACGTGGGAAAAAAGCAGAAAACGTTGTAAAAGAATAAACTTAAGGATTCATGATTCTTTGTATATTTTTATGACAAGCAAAAGTTTTTTTTTTCTTTTTTTTATTGTTTTTTTTATAATTTAATTTCTATGTTTTAATTTTTTTATACATTTTGTTATATTTAGAATATTCTATTTTTAATGTTGCTTAAGTATATACAACAAAACTAAATATATTATTTGTTTTGACTCTTATTGAGGTGAGTTGGAGGTACAAAAAATGGAAGTTGGTAAAATAAACATAGTTAATCCAGGGTCAGAAGATTATCACATGCATACATTTACATTTTCTGATGGTGCAAATACTATTGATGAAATAGTTAGATTTGCAGGAGAGATTGGACTTTCTAAGATTGTAATAACAGACCATAGTCAGGTATATATGGAACAAAAAGGTTATCATAAAAAAACAAGTCCGTCGATAATGGGAAGATGGAAAAATGTATGGAATGATGTTGATGTTAGTTTTGGTGTTGAAGCAGATTTATTAAATGAACAAGGCGATGTATGTATGAATATACAAGGAAGAGAATTTGAACATGTAGTTTTATCTGCTCATAGAACTTCTTATTCTGGAAATCCTGAACTTATCACCCGAGGATATCTAAATGCGATTTCTCGATTTGGAGATAAAATAACTTTGTTAGGACATCCTTGTGCAAATTATTTTGATGAGTATGTTGAGATTGAACCAATTGTAAAAGCAGCAAATGATTGTGGAGTTGGACTTGAGTTTAATTGTGGAAATTTAGTCATTGGAAAAACAAATCTTGTGAAGTTGGATAAAATGTTTGAGTTGGCAGATAGAGTTTATGTAAATAGTGATGCTCATGTGCTTTATGATCTTAAAATGTTTAGGCAGAAAGGGTTTGAATATTTGGAAGAGAAGGGGTTGTATGTTGTAGAATAGATTTAATTAGCAGATAGTTTTATAATATTTTCTTATTTCTTTACATATTATGCATCGTGTACAAAAACTACTAAGTAACTATGGCTATTGTAGTCGTAGAAGAGCTGAAGATCTTATTAAAGATGGACGCGTTAAAGTTAATGGTGAAGTAATTTCTATAGGAGATCAGGCAACAGAGAAAGACGAGATTTGTGTTGACGACGAACTTGTTTATGCTGAAAAAAAAGTTTACTTGATATTTAATAAACCGCATGGTTGTGTGACTGCAGTGTTTGATGATCGTTATAAAACAGTGATGGAATATATTGATGTTGATGAAAGAGTATTTCCTGTTGGCAGGCTTGATTATAACACTACTGGACTTCTTATTTTTACAAATGATGGAGACTTTGCAAATAATATAATGCATCCTCGCTATGAAATTCAAAAAACATATATGGTAAAAGTTGACAAGCCTGTATCTAGAACGCATATTGTTCACTTGGAGCGAGGTGTTGAACTTGAAGATGGACAAACGAGTAAAGCAAAAGTAGTTTCTCATGAGCCCAATCGAATAGAGCTCACAATTCACGAAGGAAAAAATAGAATTGTACGACGAATGATGGGCGCACTAGGATTTGATGTTTTGAGACTTGAGAGAATTCAAATTGGCGGATTGAAACTAGGCGATCTTGAAGTTGGCACGTATAAAAATTTAACAGAAGAAGATAAAAAGAAAATATTTGAGAAATGAATTAATTGTTATTCTATTTTTTATTCAAAATACTTCATCAATCTTTCTATAATAATCTTTAACTCGGTCTACAACTGATTGAAGAAGATATTGTTCTATTTTTTCATTGAAAATAGTTGACATTTGATCAAATTCTGTAATTCTGTAATTGTTTTTAATTTTTTCAACAAGAAAAATATCTCTAAGGCGCTTAATTTGTCGTCTAATATTTGAAGATGCAATACCTGACATTGGAAGTTCATGAGTTTTTCTAAGATCTATTACTAAATCACGAATTTTTTCAGATGAAAGTTCATCAGTATTTCGTTTTGCAGCTAAAAGAACATAAAGTACGTCAACTACAATATCTCGAGAATCTCCTGGTTGAAGCAGTCCGCAACTAAGACAAACTTTTTTTACAAGTTCTCGTTTTTCTAATTTGTATGGTTTTTCATATCTTCTTAACGTAAGTTCTGATATGGGAATATCGCGTGAGACTTTTGGCATTATAATCACCTCCTAGATAATTGATCTATTATAGTGTATGATCTAACTTCTTTAAATATCTCATGCGACCATGTCTAGTGTCCAGTGGGTTAATAAATTGCAGTTCTGGGACTCTCTATTTTGATTATTTTTGCTTTTTAGCGATTTGAGTAGTTGTCCAGTGGAGATTGGAAGTTGTTATCAGAATTAGATATTTTTTAGTGTTGATTGGAAGTTTTTGTATGTTTAGTCGATAGATTTAAATTTAGTAAATATTTTATTAATTTTATGAGCAATTATGATTTTGAAATGAAACCTGATGAAACAAAATATGTTGTTAGTTTGAGTGAGGAATATGTGGAACTGTATAAAGAAGGTTATGCTATGCGAAATAATTCTGTTATCTTGGTGGGTGCGATGCGTGGACATGAAGATGATTTGGTTATTTTTGAATTGCCAACTGATTTAGATGCAGTTACTT
>Ga0257119_1001398_pt1 | contig 17002 bp, 14 predicted proteins | sample SI112_200mmetaG_FD_190179 | JGI IMG/M metagenome (GOLD analysis project Ga0257119, IMG submission 190179) | Marine microbial communities from Saanich Inlet, British Columbia, Canada - SI112_200m | ecosystem: Environmental > Aquatic > Marine > Inlet | place: Canada: British Columbia | collected... | reverse complement strand
GGCTGATAATAAAGATATGTGCCAACTAACAGTAGCGATAGCTTATAATGATAATTCTAAGGCAGTACATCAGGAGACTATTCAATACTCTTTTCTTCTTACTGATCCTGATTGGATGAAGAGCTTTGTTGCTTACTTAAATGAGGAGGATAAAGATGCAGAACCTAAGTCAGCAATTATTATATAAGTTAGAAACACATTATGATAAGATAGCTTCTATGTACTCTGATGGCTTTCATTTAGAAGATATTAGAGAGCATATAGGTATCACTGATACTGATATGCAAAGAATAGAAGAAGTAATGTTTAACATGTCCCCATTTTATACGGTTAAAGATATAGATGGTAACGAAAAGGTAATGCAGTACAATGCTTATACCTTACAATCAAAGGAGATTAAAGAAGATGAGTACTAAGAACTATAATATGTTATCAGAAAATGGTATGGACGATATGGAGTATGTTAAGCAGTATAATTTAGACCCTGCTATAGCTTACACTCCTAAGATTAACGATGTGATGCTAGATATAGCTTACAGTGGTAACGTTCGTGCAGAACAGAAAGCACTAATGGATAAAGGAATGACACAAGCTGAAGCATTTAAAATAGCTACAGGTATTGCTGATAAGCTTCTTAACGAAGGTAAAAAGAGTCTTAGTAAGTTAAAGAAACAAAGAGGCTACTGAAAAAAAAAATAAACCCCAGGAATATTTAATTATATTCTAGGGGTTTTTTTTTTATCTTAAGTCTTCGCTACCGTATCTAAAAGGTCATGTTTTCCCAATCAGCGGCTGTCATATTCGGCTTACGATAAGGAGAGTAAGCTGCTTCTAATTGTCTATTAATTTCTTCAGAAGTCAATCCTACATTAATACCTGGAGTAGGTCTATTTACTCCTTTAGCTATACTAGGTGGAAATTTTCTATCGTTATTTCCTTTAGTTTTTATAATGCCTTTACGATATGTACCATCAACAATAAACTGGTTAACATCTTTAACCGATTCAACAAACTTCCTACCGTTCTTAGCGGCAGTATTCATCCTTTCAACAAGGTTTTGCATTGTAATTGTTTTCATATTGTAACCAGCATTCTTAGCAGTATTTATTAGCGACCTAAGGTTGCTTGCTCTCTTACCTAAGTTTAAGAACTCTTCATTAAGAATAACATCTGCCTCTCTCATAAGAGAAGGTGGCATAAAGAATCCATCGAAGACATGTTGGAATATGTTACCATACTCTTCACCCTTAGGAGCATACTTATTACCTACACCTTCTTCAGCTGATCTTCTAGCAGAATGCCTAACCATAAGTGCGTCACCATACTGGGTAGTCTTAGGAGTAACTTGGGACAAGGCCTTCATACTTTTCTTATACTCACCAGTGTTCTTATCGATTTCTATAGCATCATATACCATTTCATTCCTAACACGCCTAAACGGTTCACCATCAGGTGTAATCATTTCTGGGCCAGTAGCAGAAGGAACCATTAATCCAAATTCCTGTCTAATACCTTCGGGAAATACCACGGATGGTGGGGGTAAGGATTCATTCTCTTGTTTCTGCTTAATCATCTCATCTACAAACGAAGATAATAAAGAACTATAATCCTGAAGGGCTCCGATAGTTGATGTTACAGCGAAGACACTAGCGTCCTCTAGCGTCTTAACAGCTTGTGCTGGGGTTACTCCTATACTTCTCAGCTCCTTGACGAAGGCTGGGTCAGAAGAAATCATAGCCCTAATAACTTCAGTAGCACCTTCTTTAATAAGTGCTTCCCCTGCAGAATAACCTGCAATCATAATAGGGCCCTTAGAACTACCTCTTCCTACAAGACCATATTGTTTAAGTATACCTGCTAAGGCTTTAATCTTTGGATCGTTATTAGTATGTATACGACTGTAAGTAACATTAGCATGGTTTACATACATATCGTCTACTGTAAGTAGATTACCCTTACGACCTTGTGAATCAACTAAGAACTGAGTTACGCCTGAAGCAGCCGCAAGTTTTACAGCACCAACCCACATAGCGTTCTGAGCCATACCATTAGTAAGCCCGTCTACCTCTGCTAAAAAGTTAGATGAATAATACTTATGATTTTTATTCTGTTCTGCTAGACGTAATTTAACAGCTTCAACTACAGAAGAAATTGTAGCATAACCGTCATGTTCTTGTCCATACTTTACTAATGCTTGTGCTTGAGAGGCAAAAGGATTATTAATCTCTTTAAAAGAATTAGTTAAATCTACTCGTTGTTCTGGAGATAAATTATCCCATGAGGCTACAACCTCAATTAAGTCACCAAATTTATCTACCCATTCTTGTATGTTATTATCAAAGGCTTGTTTACCTGTAGCGAAATCCTTAGCCTCAAACTTAAGACCATCCCTATCTTTAAGTCCAGATCGTTTCATAATGCCTGCTTTAAGTAAAAGCATATCATCTTTTAAGTTTAGATTATAAGGAACCCACACACCAAATCCTAAAAGAGACCTAGATAAGTGATCAGATTGATAATTAAGAACTGTAGACTCTACATGAGGTCTCCAGTTACTAGCTAAGAAATGGTCTAGATAATACTGTTGACCAATTAAAGAAACAGCTTCTCTTAAATTAATAGATGCTTTAATATCTTTTTCTTCATCACCACGATATCTTTCTTGAACCATATTACCATCTAAATCAGGCTTAGTAATGAACTTAGCCCTATTATGTAAGATATCCTTGTATTCAGCATGATCGAATTCTTTAGTAACAGCGTTAGGTATAATCGTATCACCATCAACACCCATTAGAAGACTGAATAGTATAGTTTGAGTAGTTAAAACAGTGTTAGGAGTATTATCTAGCAATAATAAGTCTGATGCTACTAGGGCTTCTGCTTCCTTAGAAGTAAAGATATCTAAAGCTGTTTTACCTTTCATCCTAACGTCAGGCTTCTTATCAGGTTTAGATTTCTTATGAGGCCTAGGCATCTTATGTTTTAACTTAAGAGCATGAGTAAACAAGTCCATATTACTGCCTACCCAGTCCATACCTTCTCTAGTTAGTATCTTCTTAGTAACTATGTTACCATTAAGGTCTGCCATATGCTCTATCGTAAATAAATTAGACAAAGATTCAGGAACAGTCATATCAGCCATCTTACCTAGCATAGCATTTTCATTACCATCAGTTTCTAAGTCGCCTGCTTGTGCTATAAGAGCACCTGCACTAGTACCATCTGGATTAAACTCATTAAAGAAAGCAGAATTTTCTAATTGATGTATCTGTCTTAATTGTTCTTTAGATAATTTCTTTTTATCTTCAACAGGAAAAACTATATCCTCTTTAGCGTGGAATGCTGCTCTTTGTCTAAGGTATGTATCATACATATATGCTAACTGCATAGTAGCAGCTAAACCCGTACCAGACTCTTGACGCATTAACTGATCTGCAGGGGCTAACTTAGAATAAGCCAGTTGAGAGAATGTTTCTGCTCTAATTCCAGGATGAGTAGCCATAAACCTCTGCATTTCAGCTCTATCATTAGGATTCATTAGACGCATTACATCGGCAAACTTCTCATTAAATACTTTCTCTTGTATAGGAGCCCATGCTTTAACTGTGTCTATCGCTTCTCCAAAAGTTATAGGTTCTCTCTTAACTCTAGTAGCTACTTCTTCTACATTTTTAAGACCAGTTTCAGGGTTAATTCTTTCTGCATATTCTACAGAAGATTCTGAATTAAGCATACTCACTATAGGCTGAGAGAATTCTTCTTGAGTATCAGCTGTATAAGCTGCCTTAACACCTGTACCGAAAGGAGCCGCCTTACTACTAGTAGTGCCAGCATTAGGTTGGGTAGCTTGATAAGCTTCTTCAACATTAAAAGCACCTTCCCCCATTAAACCCCTCTTAGGATTTAAATCAGATACTAGCTTATCGCCCATAGTAGGGTCTATTTCCCCTGATGTATCTAACCATCTAGGATCGATGTCTCCTTCTTTTACAGGCCCCCTGGCTTCTTCAATAGGGTTAACCCTTCCTCTTACTTCAGTTAGGGTCTCTCTTTCTTCATCAACTACTGTATCACCAGCTACCTCTAATGGTGCTATACCTGATAGACGAGCGTTAATCCTATCCATCTTTTCTTGATCGAACTCATATACAGGTTGAACGTTCTTTCCACCATACTTTGTGTAAGCCATCTTTAATCTCCTAAAATACTACCAACATTCCGTTGGAATTCTTTTTTATGTCCTGCGATAGGAACCCATTTAGCAGCTGCAGTTAAGGATTTCTCACCCTCTCCTGACATAGCTGCGCCTAATACTCTACCACCTTGCTGTATATTACCCCATGTAGGGCCCATTAAACCTTGGGCAGCACTAGTCAAACTAGCCTCACCATAGATAGGGTTAATAGCATCTAATAAGAAATCAAACGGACCCATAAGACCTGATGCTTGGAAGCCACGTTGTACATACTCCGCATCATCCAACCAGTAAGGTCGTCCTTCTGTTTTCCATTCGTCTTTTAGTACTTGTCCTAAGAAACCCATAGCAATCATACCAGCCATTATAGTAATAGCTTGTACATCTTGGTTTGGATTACCACTAGTAGCTCTCTTAACTAATCTAGGTAAGATAGCTGCAGCGAAGGTTAAGATATAACCTCTAAACTGAAACAATAAGGCTAGATGAGGGTCTTGAGACGCTCTGGACCTACTACCAGGACTAGGGTTAGCTAACGAATTATCTACCCATTGCTTTCTAGATATATCTAATAACATAGCGTATTCACTATGATTTTTAGACATCCACTTAGATAACTGGTCATAATTATCAGATTCACTCAAATCTACATTACCAAACTTCTTTATCACATCATCTTTAAACTTCTTGTGAAGATCTAACATTCTAAGAGGCGGCACTCTAGTTGATTGAAGCATATCATAAGCTTCTTTAACTCTCCTAGTCATAGGTTTATTTTGATTGTAGAAAGTATCTAATACATCTAGATAGTTAATCACAGCATCATTAGCAATACCATCAGATATAATACGAGAAATATCTGTAGCAGGTTTGATTAATGAAATAGTAATAAAGATATTAGCTACTGCTTGTCGTAACCTACCTGCTTTAATTTCATCTGAACTAATACCTGTTTGACCGATAGCACCATACTTAACACCACTAAAACCAGCTGAGTTAAATCTCCTTCTACCAGCTTCCCAAGATGAAGAAGGATTTAGTCCAGACCCTTTCCAGTATCTAGACATTACTTCTCCACCTGATTGTAAGTAATGTTTACCTATCTTACCAGCTAGTCTTCTTAAATCTTCTAACAACGCTCTACCGCCTTCACCAGAAGATATTCTACCTAAGAAAGCAGACATTAATTCTGGTAACTGCGCAGGGCCACCTGTACCTAATAAAGTTACTAAGTTAAAACTAGTTATATTAGTTTGTAAAGCTCTAAGCCTTTTACTCTCAATAGGATTATAAACCCCTAACCATATCTCAGCAGATGAAAGGATATCTGAAGCAAACTTAGGATCCCAATTTGTACCTGCTTCTTCTTTAGCCTGAGCTATCATACTCTTTAGGTTAATACCTCCCTTACCTATATATTTATTCATATAAGCACCGTGAATTAAACTTCTCATTGTATCTTCCATAGACCTTATACCATCATCAGACTTAAATTTTGACATTCCTTCTTCATTGAAGGGATTTCCTTGTAACCTTAAGTTCCTTGGTATAACATCGTTTAAGTTTTTTTGTTTAGCGTCTTCTAAAGATGCTCCTTCAGGAGAGTTCTCAATAGCGTCTATGATTTCGTTAACTTCTTCCAGAGTGTAACCATTATCTAGTAGCTGCTTTCTTACTGCATCCTCATTCTCTCTAATTTTTTTCCTAGAAGGTTGCCCATTATTAAACAGTTGTTCCCCCGTAATATTAGAAGCTTTACCTGTAATTTCTTCTAATCTACTATTAAGGCTTTTAGCTATACCATCTATGTAGTGTAATACACCTCTCTCTGCTGATGAAAGACTTTCTTCATTACTTCTCCTTTGAAACAATTCGTCTACAAACTCAGTAGCTTTTCCTCTGTCTTTCCTATTATCTTTCAGGTCAAATATTGTTCGGACACGCGTATAGACGTCCTTGATATTTTGACTAGCCTGGTTAAAGTCTCTAACTTCTTTCTCATATATAGCCTCACCACTTACTCTATCTTTATTAGTAGGTGCGAAAAAAGATATTAAGGATTCAGCATACTCATTGGTCTTTTTACCCATAGGGCTTTTCCAATACCAATTAAGAGGCCTAGATATAAAGTTCTTAGGTATATCTTTAATCCATTGTATTACACCCTTGTTACTCATTTTATTAGCTTCATAATGTTCATCAGCTTCTTTACCTACTGCATCTGAAAATTTAACGGCAACAGGATTAGCTAACATATTATTAAGAACGCTTTCAGAATTTTGTTCTGCCAATTCAATATTTTGATCACCACTAATTTCAAAATCAGTTTTAGTTCTTCTAAAGTCTTGGACAGCCCTACCTGTACCTAATACAGGTGATATTCCACCACCGATTAAAGTACCACCGATAAGAGAGTTAACTGCCATATCCATAAATTCACTAGAGTTAAACTCTTTATTCGAACCTAAGATAGCACCACCATAGCCCAAGGTTTCTTGACCTACTTCAGTTATTCCTTCTCTTATACCACCCTCTCTGATGTCTGAAATCATCTGTTTAGCGATGGCTTTCTTAGATAGAGTGAGATTAACTAATCCTGCTAATCCTTCAGTTAATTTTGAAGTAGAATCTACCATAGCTTTCTTAACGATTTTCCGTGCTCTCTCTTCAGTCATCTTCTTAGAGACATTCTGAGAGTTATACTTCTTCATTAAGGCTTTAGCTATTTGTTCTTCAGCGTTGCTTTTAAGAAAGTCTGCAGGCTTTAATATACCTTTCAGACCTAACATATCTAACGCAGACATACCAGCACCTACAGTAAACGCTATACCAGCATTCTTCTCTTCCATAGTGCCTTCCATATCATTATATGTTTGGCCTGCATACACTAATGCAGCAGGGAGTGCACCGATAGCAGTTGCTAATGCACCGCCACCTAATAGTAAAGCAGCAGTAGCTGTAGAACCCATAAGACCAAGTAAGTAAGGAGCAGCGCTACCTACTAATCCAGCAGTATAATTTCCAAAATCTGTAAAGCTTTTTATTTCACCGACATTATTAACAAAAGTAGGTAATTGACTAGTATTCCAATCAACTATCTTAGCCCTACTAGTATTTAATCTATACCCTTCTTCATCATCAATTAAGTCATAGTAGGCTGCTCTCATACTATCAATGCCACTACTGATACCTAATACTGCTTGATCCCAACCAGCAGAGGTAGGGCTGAATGCAGTGTTATCCATTCTAGCACCTGGCGTGTGGTACCTAACACCAGAACTAGTATAAGGATTAAAATCTCCAACCAAGGTCTGAGCCATAGCGAATTCTGCTTCATCTAAGGCTGTCTTCTTAAACCTATTAGAGTCAGTGAATAAAGAAGAGTTTTTTACAGCAACATTTTCTCTTTCAATTCTAGCCTTTACCCAAGGGTCATTGATATCTTCCACTACCCCTCTAGCCTCATTAAGTGCCCTAGAGTTTTGCCCCATCCTATATAGCTTTCTTTCTCTATCATTAGTAAAAGTAGAAGGAGTTAGAACACCCTTAAGGTAAGTCATATCAGTCCAATCTTCCCCCTTATCGTTGGTAAAGGTAATAATCTCACGACCATAATTATCTTCTTCACCGAGCTTATTGATATTCTTGAAACCACCTAGTCTTGCTAACTCTGCCGCCTGACTAGCGGCTAGTTTACCTCCTGGCTGTCCTACCTTTGGACCTTCTGAAGTTAAGTTTTGAACCTCAGGAGCAGTTAAGCCAGAAATACGATATCTTTTACCATCACTTTTTATCGTATCATAGTCTAAAAATAAAATATTATCCCCAACAGTATCGTCTCTCACTGTCTCTAACATTTCTTTAGTAATATCACCTGGCATATTTACCTCCTGTTATTTTTTAGTTATTAACCACCACATAAATGGAGTATAACCCGCTTCTAAAGCTGCTTGTGTTTCTTTATCTTCAACAGTAGAGAAGGCTTTATAAGCTAATGAAAGTTTCTGAGAATTATTCATCTTAAGTAAACTCTCCTTACCTTCCATTCTTCCTTGAGTTAAGATATAAGAATTCAAACCATATTGAGCATTTGCAAATGCTTTATCTGGCATCTCACCTATTTTATAATCAAAGGAGCCAGGCCTAGGTAGTATGAACGCGTCTACAGGAACTCTCATATAAGAATCTGGCAGTGAGCCAGTACTAGCAACATCAGCTTGAATCATATGCTCTCTAGCAAATTCAGCCATTCTTTTCTTACCATTAGGATTAACACGTTTGTAATTCATAAAGTCTTCAGCTATCATAGCAATAGCTTGTGAAACAGAACGACTCATACCAGTTTCTACATTGATACCAGCATCTCCATATACATTAAGTGCCTCTCTAATTTGATTACCCCCTGCTAATTGAGCAGAGAATCCTTCATTAAACTTCTTATCCTCTTGCTTACCTACCATTTCTTTAATCTTACCTGCAACTTCTTTCTTAAGTCTACTAACATTATCATTGAAAGCTACTCTCTGCTGTTCAGGGTTATACCAATCAGTATACTGTTGACTATTAACTGGTATTAATTTACCCTTATATCTTACAACTTGCGTACCATCCTTATGCTGTCCAAGAGAAACTTTAATAGGATCTTTATAAGTACCAATGTTAACGTATTGAGGTTTACCAGTGAAAGGACCTTCTCTTTTGTTACCATTCTTAATTTGTTCTAAAGCAGCATCATACTGATACTTAGTCCTTTGTTTATCTCTCTCTGCATTAAGTTTATCCACGCGAAGGGCATCATCACCTATAGAACTAAGACCAGCATTAAGAGAGTCCATAGCTGAACCACCAAATAAAGCAGTACCTACCCCAATGGCGATAGCCTTAAATAAAGAAGGTTTCTTGTACTTAATAGGCGCTAAAGATTTAAGAAGAGCTTGAGCAGACATTTCTGCTTGTGAATTAGATACACCAGGCTTCTTAATAGAAGCTACCCATGCGTCTAACTCTTTTTTCTCTTTAGCATTACTTTTTTCTGCTAATATCTTATCCGCGTCTTCTCTTGTAATTACTACAGCTTCTTTAGCAATATCTTCTTCTGGAGATGTTAAGGAATTATTAAAGGTTCCTGTATCTTTTTCAAATACAGATGAAGTATCAGTTGCAGTAGGCAGATCAGTATCTTTCTTAATCTTCTCCTCAGCAAAAACCCTAGCATCATCCCTAGCATCTTCAAAAGCTTGCCTATTACCTCCCCATTCTGTAGGGATATAAGTCATAGAATCATAAGCAGTATCACCAGCGTCAGTAGCTCTATCGTTCATATCTTTTATAGCTACAACTCTAGGATCCTCAGTAACGCTAGGCAGTGTCTGATTAGCTTTACCTTGGCCACCCTGTACGTATCCTTCTGCAAGTAAGGCCTTAGCCTCAGGAGACCCTGGGATAGCCTTGCCCTTACTACCATTAGCTTTAGTAAATACTACCATCTTAGATTGTTTTTCGTTATAAGCATCAATGGCTTTTTGTTTCATACCTGCTAACTGCTGGGGTGTATAAGGTGTTTGGGCAGTATAAGGTGCTTGAAAAACAACCTCGTTGGTAGGCTGTGCCGCCCACCTATCTGTTATATCTCCTGAAAACACGTCTCCAGAAGGAATACTACTCCATAGAGGATTACTAGACTCAGGAAAACCCTCTCCTTTAGAATAAGAAGTACCGATATGGGCGCTAGGGTATTTACTATGTTCCACCTTAGCCTTATGGGCTTGTCTTCCAGGCTCTTCTCTATCGTAAGCTTCTTGTTGTTGTTGTTTTAATAAATCAGAAGCATTTTTATTCTCATTGATGATTGTTTTCTTATTACCCTTAGCATCTTCAGTAACAGTAGTTACTTTAGTAGTAGGGTTCAAGTCATCAGCTACGCTTGGGTCGAACATAATATTGTCTCCTTCAGGTTTATCATTTAAATATACAGGTACGTGTAGAGCCATTAGAAAATTCCTTTAAAGAAATTCTTAGCCCTATTTAGCCCATAAGCATTATCACCAAAAGGATCTTTATAGTTAAAGTCTTCGAAAATATTCTTCTCAGCTATTTTCTTTTTAGCTATTATTTCTTTCTCTTTTTCACTTAAAGGCTTAGAAACTAAATCAGGACCAAATGTAGCTAAATCTTGCTCTCTTAATTCTCTAGCAGTAGGGGCCACTTCTCCTTCATAATAGTTACCCTTAGGATTAGCTTCTGCTTTCCAGAAAGCCTCTTCCTTATTGAGATAATTTTGATAAGGGTCTATGTATCCTCTAGTATATTTAGGGGACTCATCGGCCCTGATACCTTTATCAGGTACCCAATTATACCACTTCTCATTGTATACATCTTTACCATAATTAGGATTACTCTTAATTCTATTAAGTTGGCTACTCAACATACTATATGATTGTCTAGCGGCATCTCTTTCTTCACTATCTATTTCTAAATTACTACCGATCTTGTACATCTCTTCCATTTCAGAAGAGATATCTGAAGCAGCATCTGCGCCAAAGGTTCCTAGTTTTTTAGCTTTCATAGGTTCATACTCATCCCACAAAACACCAGCACCTTTAATAGCTGCTTCTGCTAATGTAGTATCTTTAGGAGGAGCAATAGCAGCAGGATTGCCATGTTTGCCGCCATCTGCAAAACCTCTCCATCCTAATTCAGATGAAGCTATCCCATAGGGGTTTACTTGTTTGTTATATGCCATTATCTATTTCCTCCAAGGGGTGCAAATACACTCATATTCTTTTTATAAAGGTCGTCTTCCTCTTCTAATTTATTAGGATTAAGAGGTCCATTTGTTTGGGGAGTACTATTCATATTAACTCCAGAAGTATCCATATTCATTGTTGGGCCTCCAGCAGCTTCAGAAGCCATAACACCAGATTCATTTAGTTTGTTTGATACATCATAAGCAGCCTTAGCATACATTAAAGCATTACCAGCCCCATCAGTAGCAGCATCACCTGCGGCATCCTTAGCTACTTCTTGTCCTGCTTGGTTAACTCCTTCTTTAGTAAGGCCTTCACCAGCAGGAGCATAAGCAGCGTCAACTGCATCTGCAGGATCTAAATTAATTTCACTTAAAGCATCAGTTGTCGCTGGGTCAGCCAATGGTCCTGCTACTTTTTGACCAGCCTTATACTTGTCATAGCCTTGAGCCGCAATCTGCGCTAGAGCCATTGAAGGATCTGAGCTTCCTCCTTGTTGCATAGAAGTCTGAGAGCCCCCTCCTTTCTGTCCTAGCGCTCCAAAACCACTAGTACCAGACTTAACTGACTTCTTATCAGGAACTAAAGCACCTACAGCCATACCAGCTGCGGCTCCTCCTGCAGGACCACCATAGATAGTACCTACAATAGTAGCTGCTGTCTTAAGGACTAGCTTACCTGTATTCTTTTCTTTGAAGCCACCCCCTACTGCTTGAATAGAGTTACCCCCCATACCAGCACCAAATGGCTTATCTTTTTCTTCATCACCGTATGCGTTACTTCTAGCACCCCATACGTTTTGTTGTTGACCGTAAGCCATTAGTATCTCCTATTTAGAATACCAGAAAGAAGACTCCCTATAATCTGTACCTTCATTAAAATTCTCATCAAAAGGAACATAATCAGGTTCAACATAATTTACTGAGTACTCATTAGGGATAGGTTTACTTCTAGGAGTAGTATACCAAGTAGCAGCTTCTCTAGGAGAATCAAATATCTGTCTGTCTTGTTGTACAGCCATCATTTTAGCAGGATCCGCTAATGGACCTCTTCCATAAACATAATTCTCATAATCAGGATTTCCAACTAGGCTACCATCAGGCGCTACTACTTGTGTAGCATTATCCCAAGAGCGCCCCATCAAATTAGAAGCCTTACCAGTAAAAGGTAGGTAGGTTAAGTAGTCTCCCCAACTAGATGAACGCTTATCGTTAAAAGCATTCATTTTATCTTCCATTTTTTGAGCAGCCAATGCTTCTAAATAATCTGGATTATTTCTTTCATAGGCATCTAATGCTCCTAAGTAATCCTTCATTTGGATGTGTCCTCTATTACTATCCATATTATAACCAGGAACCTTTACATAATCATTCGGACCTAGTTTATTAACCTCTTGATTATAAATATAATTCTCATAATAGTTTGGTACGCCCATCACTTACCTCCAGATTGTTGTGTAGTTGTAGACTTATCAGCGACACCATGAAATAGTGAAGCATACTGAGATAGTCCTTTATAAGGTGCATCTGCTTGATTCTGAGCTTGTTGTTGTTGGCCTGCGCCTACACCAGCTAATGTTTGAGCTCCTGTACCTTGTGCTTGAATAGCAGCTTGTTTATTAGCAAAGTTAGTAGCTTGTTCTTGTTGATCGATACCTGCAAACTTACCTGCTAAATCGTTAGCAATAGATTGGTTGTTAATGGCTTGCCTTGAACCTCCTAAGCCCCCAGCACGACCAGCACCTGCAGCTGACATACCTAACGCTCCAAGAGCTTCTGTCTTAGCCGCAGTACGCATACCACTTAAATCTACCCCTTTGTTAGCCTGTAAGGCCATCGCTTCTTCTAAACCAGTTTGAAGACCTGCAGACTTAACACCCCCTGCTTGTCCTGCTAACTGATTAGTATTGAAACCAGCTACAGATCCTAGTTGACCTGTGTCATAAAGGCTTTTTCCTTCAGCTAACATGCCAGAAATTTGAGGCTTATATTCTTGTGCAAAGCCTGTAGTAGAAGTAGAAGTGCCGCCACCTTTAGTATAAGCAACATCCTTAGAATCAACCCAAGTAATCTCACCTGTACTAATTATCTTACTTGTAGCCATATCAATAACTACACCATCATAAACTTTAGTTAACATTAGTTAATCTCCTTAGTTTACGCAGTCACTTGAGCGACTAGCGTTTAAGTTCTTTCTCATAGTCACATACATCTCTTTCCAACCAACCTTATTAAGTTGCTTGATGAAACCTCTGCGACCTGTAAATTCTAAATAATCAATGTGCTCATACTCTTTAACCATCTCTTCGAACTTGGTTATTAAGTTAGGCATATCTGCGTATATCTCTTTACCACCTAAAGTGATAATATGTAATGAGGTGAAGTTATTATAAGTAATAATCCTCGTAGTAGCAATGGCGACTGGAGAGCCGTCCATTAATATCTCCCACAAATGATACATTGCAGGTTCTTTAATAGCGGCTTCCACTATTTGAGCGGCTGTCCACTCACCATCACTATGCTCTAAAGCTCTATTGATCTCGTGCTTTAGATTGTTATATCTGATAAGGATATCTTCACCTTCTATCTGTTTAATCTCATACATCATTCATTCCACCTTGTGGTTTCATACAGCTTAAGAGTAGTAGCAGTATCATTTACAAATGTAATACTTGCTACAACTACTGCAACAAAGTTACCTTCACCTTCGTTATTCAAATCATAAGACTTGAAACGAATTGATTGTAAATTGTTGTCTAATACTACTTTCATCTCATCATCATAAGGTACTGGCAATCCATAATAGGTTGCTACCTCGTCTAACATCTCTCTACTCTCAACTAAGAAGTAGAGTTCTTCGTGTTCATTCTCTATCCAACTACGACCTAGCCACATATTAACACTTGGAGCTCTGTCGTACTCTTCGTAATTAGTACCTGTGTTTAAGTTACCAACCCCTAGTCTTAAAGCTCTTGAAGATTCGTAGTTTATTATCTTCTTAGTATTAGAAGGTAATTCTGTTATAACCCCTCTCCACTTAAATAAAGGGTCAGTTTCGTTTTTCTCAAACAATATAATGAAAGAACCATCGACAGCCTCTCCTATATATGTGGGTTTCTTTTCTGTACTAAAGTTTCCAGAAAACCAGCCTCCTATAATAATAACCTTACCATCAAGAAAGACTCTTTGCTTATTAGCCATAAACATTCTGTTCTTTATCCTAGGATCGTTAAGCCAATCGTCAGCTACAAGTAAATCTGGAAATTTAACTTCAAAATCTAGGTAATCCTTACCATCATTTATGTGATTTAAGAACATTATCCGTACCTCGTAGCGTCAGCAATAATATAAGCATTGCTAGTTAAGTTAATAGTTTTAGCAGTATAGGGCATACTACCTGAAGAGTAGCTACCACCACCGCCTCCAAACCAACCACCGCCTTCATGAGAAGAGCTAAAAGAATAGCCTGCAGCATAGTTAGTCCAGCCAGCATCCATATAACCACTTCTTAATCTAAAGGTGTTTCGGTACATAACCCACCACATAGCAGTAGACCAGTGCTCTTGGCTGCTAGAACATAAACAATGTCCACAACAAGAAGCGCAACACCAAGTGGACTTTTTGTAACCTTCCATTTGTCTTTTATAAGTAGCTTGTGCTAACGATGGTGCTGCGAACATAAGAGCACTATACGTACCTGTTACAGCTGAAGACGTGTATCTAGTTGTACTTCTGAAGTCATGATCGTTTGTAGCATAGTTCCAAGAGTGCCCAGACGTGTTTCCTGGCAATCCACTTCCGTCTGTAGGATCTAATGGAGGTGCTAAAGTTCCACCATCTGAAATAGCCAATGGGTTGTATCTAGAGTCAAACGTCCTTGTTGTACCGTCAGGCTTCCATACTACTAAACCATGCGTACTAGTTGTACCTGAGGTGCTATTAGCATTCACAAAGCAATAAAGCTCTGGTGCATCACTAGTAGAAGTTCCACTGGCTATTACATCAAAAGTCCAAGTAGAACCACTATTGCTTTGTGTAATAATAGCATGCCACCTATTGTAATCTGAAGGCTTTATAAATACAAGGGGAGGTGCTGTAGCAGTGATAGTGTAGGTGAAGATAACTCGCCCATCGAGGGTGTCATTAGCACCTCCATAACCAGGGAAATCCCCATAGTTACCGCCATCGTTACCTGTTAAAGTTGCTTTACCTAGAAAGTGTAAGTTCTCCATCTCATCTGAAATGATAGTCTGTCCACTTGTATTAATAGCTGCGAATCCATAACTCATAATATTAGTCCTGTGCGAGTACCATAATAATAACTTGTTCTGAGGTCTTACTTGTGTAAGGGGCTACTGATACCGTTGTACCAGATACTATAACCTCTGGAGCATAAGCTTCTTGAGAGGCTGGGGGATCATTAATCATTTGCATTTGAGCGATAACTGTCATCCCAGATACTTCAGGGTATGTATTAGCTACTGAAGCATTAGCTGCCACAGTAAACTGGTCAATCTGCATCCATACAATATCAAGAGTAGAGAAACCTAATGAGCCATCAGCTTTATAAACATTAAGACCATAACTCACGCGAGATTACCTAGTTTAACTCTAAGAGTAGAACCGTCATAAACCCTGATAGTATCGTCATCCAATACTAATCTAGAGCCTGAAGCTGCTGACTCAATGATTACTGTACCATCTTGCTTAACTCTAAAAGGAGCACTAGCAGGAGTAGCATGACCAGCATAAATTCTATAAGTGGCATCTGCCCCATCTAATACTCCTACATTGTTACCAGTACCAGCTGTGATAGTGGTAGCTGCACTAATCTTTCCACCTGTGATGGTGTTAGCCATTATCTTATCAGCATTAATAGTGCCATCAACAAGTAATGCCCCATCAACAAATGAAGTAGGAGCTATCCAACCATCATTACCTTCTGTCCAAGTTCCTCCTGCAGTTGTACAAGCACTCTCAGTTAAGTGAGTACCAGAACCTACAGAACAAGCTTGGGCGTTCTTAATGTAAAGACCATATTGCTTTTCGTCATCATATTCAATAACAACTGCTGTGCCATAACCAAACTCTTTAACAGATGAGTAGTTCTCATTTGTATGAGCGCTCATAGCTAATAACGTATCAGCGGCCCAGGTTGTACTAGCTAAAGTAGGCTTATTCCTACCAGTAATTGCAAATGAAGCTAAAGGTGTACCTACTTCTTTGGACTTAACTGGAAACAGAACCCAAGAAGAAGTAACGCCATTAAAGGTGTACTGCTCGGCAACCCAAAAGGCTGATGAGGGTACAGCAGACCCAGTAGCAACAGTAATCCAAGTAACGCCTGCAACAGCGTTATCAGGATCTCCCATATAAGATAGTAGTTTAGATGATTCAGAATATTTCCTCACATAAGTTACAGAAGAAGATACTGCTGTCACATCTTCCCAGATGTAATCAGTAGCATCACCTGAAGCATACATACTCTTAGAGAATAAGTAGCCTCTGTATTGATGTAAAGCGCCTGTAGCATTAAAGGGAGTCATACCGAAATCAGTAGCATCACTTTGATTAACAATAGTGCCTGCTGAACTTAATCCTGATAAAGCACTAGCATAAGCTAAGTATAGTACAGGCTCAGTATATTCCCAAGTAGATCCTACTTTAGTAGCTGTAGGACCTGGAGCATTTACTTTAGCTCTAAGCTCTTTAAGTCTCCTCTGGAGCTCTGTTTCTGATATCTTAGCCATAGTATTCCTTTTTAATAAAGTATGTCAGAACACAGCCTGGGACACTCTAAGAGTTATCTCTTGCCAGTTAATCTAACATCAAATTGTAACTTACCTAATTTAGGATTGGTTGCTCCATCCATCTGAACCTTAAGATTCATAAAACGACCTGTTGCTCTTAAGTCAACCTTGTAAGCTGAAGAAGGATTAAAAGTAGACAATGTATATGTCTTAGTATCTCCTATCTGCTGTGTAGCATATAGAGCTAACTTAGCATTAGCTACAGAACTTACATATACTTGGTTTATTTGTTTAATGGAGTTGTTGTCT
>Ga0257119_1001388_pt1 | contig 17086 bp, 18 predicted proteins | sample SI112_200mmetaG_FD_190179 | JGI IMG/M metagenome (GOLD analysis project Ga0257119, IMG submission 190179) | Marine microbial communities from Saanich Inlet, British Columbia, Canada - SI112_200m | ecosystem: Environmental > Aquatic > Marine > Inlet | place: Canada: British Columbia | collected... | reverse complement strand
ATCATTATATGTATTACGGTGTTCATAGATAAATACATCAATTATATAAATACTATTGATATAAAACATATTGTTTCTTTTAGTTTCATTATAATATATACATATTTTTTATTTCATATAGCTAAAAGTAAATTTTTATCACATAAGATATGGAATTATATTTTGTATTCTTTAATTATTACATTAATTGCATCAGTATTATATCATATGCTAGTTGGAGTTGTTGCATATGAGTCAATGGATAGAGACATTAGTATGTTTCTTTTATTAATCATGATGATATTGTATTTTAAAAATAAAATAGTTTATTTTACATTATTAATTCCGACAATATTTTTTTTGTACTATATTACAACTTCAAGAACTCACTTATTTGCTTTATTTATATTTTTCGTTACTTCTTTTCTCATTACAAAAAAAACAAAAACAAAAAATTTATTATTTTACCTTACACTTGCAATTTTATTAACAATTTTAATAATTTATATTGCTATATATTATGAGTATACTATATTGCATGGAACTTCTAATGATTTTACAGGTAGAGGACTTATTTGGTTTTATTCTATTGATTACCTTGTGAGTAATAATTTATTTATATTTGGTTCATCTTCTGATGCCCTATCTATGAAAGCTAATTATTCTAATCTATATGTCTCTGATTTATCAAATGGCATTGGACTAAATCGTATTTTACAGAATGGGCAATTTCACAATACTTTTGTGAGTTTATTTTATAATACAGGTTTGGTTGGGGCAAGTATGTTTATATATTTACTCTACTATATGGTTAGAAAAAAACTAATTCCATACCAAAATATTATAATGTTATTCATCTTAATGTTTACTTCATCATTTATGGGGCAGCCTTATTATGGGTTCACATATCAAGGGCTATTATTTTTAGTTGTTTTAATTGTTCCTTTTATCGACAAACAAAAAATTAATTTAGGAGAAAAAAATGTATAATAATATGGAAATTATTATTGATGATAAGACTTTTAAAGAATTATTACCAATAGTTGCTACAAAAGAATTTTTAAGCAGTAAGTCAAATGATTTTGGATGGTTTATATCTGATAATTTTATATTACCATATATTATAGAAAAAAAGTTTATATTTAAAAGACTTATATTTTCGTATAGTGTTATAAAGAGAAATACTTTAGCAATATCACAAAAAGAATTTTTGAATGGTGTTGTAGAATTATCTAAAACTTTAAATATTGATTTTATTTATCAACCCTATGCTTTCGCAATATTTGATGAAATCCCAGATAATTGTATATATGCACCTTTTGGCACATATCAAATAGATTTAATAAAAACTGAAGATGACTTATTTAAGAATTTACATTCTAAACATCGTAATGTAGTAAGAAAAGCACAAAAAAACGAGCTAACTGTTTTTCATGGAATTAAACATAAAAATGAGTGTTATAATTTGATTAAAGATACATTGCAAAGACAGCAGCAACCATTTATGAGTATAGAAGATATTAATAATATGTATGCATATTTAGGAGATAATATCTCTTTTTATATTATAAAAAATAAAGATAAGGTGGAAGGTAGTGCAATTATTATAAGCAATAAGCATGAAGCATACTATTTACTTGCGGGAAGTGATAGTAAAACAAGTGCAGGGGCTATGAATTTACTTATATGGCAAATAATGTTAGATATGAAAAATAATGGTGTAAAATCATTTGATTTTGTAGGTGCAAGGATTAATCCACAAGCTGGAAGTAAGTTTGAAGGTATCCAAAGATTTAAAAGTAGATTTGGCACAACACTAAAAGAAGGTTATTTATGGAAAATACCAATAAAACCTTTTAAATATAAATTATTTAAATTTATTACTTGGCTATATTATAAATTAAAAAATAAGTCTTATTCTGGTGATATAATAGATCAGGAAATAAGAAATGGATAAAAAGAATATACTCTTAACCTATGATTATGAACTTTTTTTAGGAAAAGATAGTGGAGATTTATATACTACATTAATAAATCCTACAAATAAAATATTAGACTATTTATCTAAATATAATGCAAAGGGACTATTCTTTATAGATGCTACATTTTTAGTTATTATAAAAGAACTAGAATGTTTTAATATTGTAAAGAAGCAAATACAAGACATAGTTAATCAAGGTCATGATATAGGACTTCATATTCATTCACATTGGTATGATGCAAAACAAACTCAAAATTGCAGATGGACATTTGATAAATTTGAACATTTTAGATTACATAGTTATAATAATATAGAGATAGAAAGTATAGTAAGAACTAATTATACTCTGCTAAGTGACATTGTGTATGAAGTTAATCAAGATTATAAAATAGATACATTTAGGGCTGGTGGTTGGTGTATTCAACCTTTTGATAAATTAGTCAAGGTATTTAATGACATTGGTATTAAGTATGATTTAAGTGTATTGCCTGGAATTAAAGATGATGATATGCCTAGACATTATTATAATTATACAAACTATCCTAAAAATAAATATAGTTGGAAATTTTCTAATGATATTTTACACGAAGATACAAATGGTCATTTTATAGAAATATCAAATACTGTATTTAATATGAATATAATAGATTTAATGAAAAATAGAAAACTAATTAAAAATTATAAGATAGCTGGTGATGGTAAGGGTGCTGGAAAAAAGAAAACATTTTTTGAACAATTAAAAAGAGTAAGATGGAATGTTAAGCAAATAGTAAGTAGTGATGCTATAGATATAGACATCTTTAAGAAGTATATAGATAAAATACAAAGAGATACGATAGTGTATGTAGCTCATCCTAAACTATTTAGTGATAATTCATTTATAGTGTTGGAATATATTTGTAAAACTTTTAATTGCTTGAGTTATAAGGAGATAAAAATAGATGAATAAATACTTAACTAAAGTGAATTTCTTGCTAATAATGATTATATTTATTGGATTAAGATTTACGGATTTTAATCAAACTATGACATCTTTTTGGGTGGGACCCGTTTTGAGTGCTGCTGTTAATTTTGATTGGTCAAATTTAAATATGTATGTAAATTGGGATGAGATTGAAATATTTGCAAAACTTTCAAAAGATGAATTTTGGGAATATAATTTTATTAATACAAATGATTTGATGAAATATGACTATTTAGCAAAAGGATTGGTTTTATTAATAATATTGTCAAAAAAAATATTTTTCTTTGCAGGAGATATGGAAGCTTTGCAATATCTGCAATATTTAGTACATATAGTTATTTCTATTTTTACTTTATCGCTATTTGAGAAAAAATACCAAAAAATACTATTCTTTATTTTATATGCTATTAATCCTCTCGTATTGTGGGTTGTTAACTATCCATTTTATTATTTTTGGTCAGTAATTCCTTCTTTTATTTTTGTATATTGGTATTTTAAAAAAGATATTAGTTTTGGACTACTTAGTGCATTTAGTGTTATACTGGCTTATATTTATATCACTCGTCCTACTGTTTTACTATTGATTATTTTATTTTATATTCTTTTTTCTTTTAAAAATGGTTTTAAAAAAGCTTTTTTCGGATTTATAATATTTTTTGGATTAATAAGTATCGCACCAAATCTCAGTATAGGTCCTTGGCATACTATGTATATAGGTATTGGAGCATATTCAAATCCCTATAATGTAAAACTTGATGATGAAGATGGATATAGTTACTACAAAAAACAAACAGGAAAGGTAGTGAGTAGTGGTAATATTATGGTAACAAAGGTTAAGAATGATTATTATAATATTTTAAAAGAAAGATACATGCAAATAATTCAAGAAAGACCATTAATGTTATTAAAACATTGTGTTTTAAATACTATACAAGCTTATAGTTTTGGATATTCAAATAGTTTAAATCAAAAATTTGGTAACAAAATAATTTATTTTAGTTTACTTATAGGAACAATTATCATACTCTTGTTGCTTTATACAAAACAATATATATTATTTTTAGCAATTGGTTTTGCAAGTGGTAGTTTTACTTTATATTATCCCCCCATTTTAACTTATATGTTCGGTAATTTTATTTTACTAGTAATTGGATTTATAGGAATAATTGATTATTTTATAAAACAAAGAGAATTAAAAAATGAAAAATAATTTATTATTTGTAATATCTCATCAACCAAATCCTAGATTTATAAAACAAATAAATTATTTTTCTCAAAATGGATTTACAGTTAGTGTTATATATTTTCATAGAGATTATCTAGCTAATTTAAATGAAAGTATAGATAAAAATGTAAATATGTATCTGTTGGATAAAATAGAAAATGGTAAATATATAAAAAGAATAGGTATATATCTAAAGTCTATTTTTAAATTGAAAAGATTAATGAAAATTATTCAGCCAAGTAAAATTATTATAACTAATGTAGATATTTTATTTTTATTGATTTTAAACAATATTAAACAATATACGAAAGATATAATCATGGAGATATCTGATTTGAGAAGTTATACTTTCAATAATTCTATTACTGATAAAATACAACAATATATTGATAATATAATATTTAAAATATATATATCAAAACTAATAGTCACATCCCCGAAATTTTATGAGTTCTATTATCAAAAGAAATTTAAAGGAGAGTGTTTTATATTAGAAAATAAGCCACTCGAAAGTATGTTACCACCTAAAGTTCAAAAAAAACAAAACAATAAATTAGTTATCGGGATAGTTGGACTTTTACTTGATGGTAACCCTCACAAGGCTTTATTTGAATATGCTAAAAATAAAGATGACATAGAAATACATATATATGGAAAAGGTACATTTGAACAACAAGCCAAAAATTATGCAAAAAAATATAATCATATAAAATATTTTGGTGAATATAATTTTTTTAAAGATATATCAAAAATTTATGCATCTTTAGACATAATATATATGTCATATGATACTACGAAGAATGATTTAAACGTTAAATTGGCTTTACCAAATAAACTTTATGAGGCTATGTATTTTAAGGTACCAATTATTACGACTGAAAATACTTATTTAGCTGAAAGAGTTATTAATAATAAGATTGGATATACAATTAGATGTTGCAATGTAGAAGATATTGAGAAAGTAGTTGATAAGTATATAATTAATAAAAACAAGATGTTATTAGGATTTGAAGATATAGATAAAAATGAATATACAGCAGATATTGATTATATTGAATTAAATAAGTTTATATAGACAATTAATGTATATGAATATATTTAATCATGTTTTAAGTTAAAAAAAAGGATTCAAAATTATTACAATATTTAAATTGTGCGGAATTGTTTCATGAATAATATAATTATAGTAAACTTTCTAAAATACCATTAATTGTACTTACATCAAAAGCAAATAATATTGATTTTATGAAAGAAAATAGTAACAAATATTTTTCACAAATTGATATGTTGTCTTCATTTATAATAAATGATTCTAATAAAAGCAATAAAGATAATAACAAGTATATTGGAAGAAATATCTTTAATAATGAAAATAATTATGTATTGAAATTTTATCAGAATAGGTTTTATTATAAAAGTAATAAAATAAACTTTGATTTTGATACTAAATCAGAATGCAAAAATCCAGTTGGTACTAGGAACCAATCAATATGCAAGTATTTACATAATACAAATACAATATAATAAAGGGAAAAAAATGAAAAAATTAATAGTTGTATTACCATGTTATAATGAAGAAGAGGTCCTTCCTGTCACTATAAATGAACTTATTCCATTGATGAATAGATTAATAGAATCTAAAGTCATCAGTGCTGATAGTTTATTATATTTTATAGATGATGGTTCTATTGATAATACTTGGGATATAATTAAGAAATATTCTGCTAATAATAAGTTAATAAAAGGTCTTAAATTAGCAAAAAATTCTGGACATCAAAATGCATTACTTGCAGGATTGTTGCACACTAAAAATACTGCTGATATTTATATATCAATTGATTGTGATTTGCAAGATGATATTGAGGCAATACCAAAAATGTTAGAATCATATAATAATGGTAATGAAATTGTTTATGGTGTAAGAAGTAGCAGAAAAGTCGATACGATTTTTAAAAGGAAAAGTGCTGAATTATTTTATGATGTGCAAGGTGCAATAGGCGTAGATATTATAAAAAATCATGCAGATTATAGACTTATAAGTAATGTAGTACTAAATTGTTTATCTCAATATAAAGAAAGAAATTTATATCTTAGAGCGATGTTTCCAATTATTGGATTTAAATCTGGCATTGTATATTATGAAAGAAAAGAAAGACTTGCGGGAGAATCAAAATATCCTTTAAAAAAGATGCTTGCATTTGCATGGGATGGCATTACATCTTTTAGCACTTTTCCATTAAAAATGATTACTATATTAGGTGCATTGCTTTTTATAGTATCTATGGGGATGGCCGTATGGATATTTGGTATTAAAATCTTCACTATGCAAGCAATTCCAGGATGGGCTTCAATTACAATTCCTATATATTTTATTGGTGGTATTCAGTTACTATCAATAGGAATAATTGGAGAATATATAGGTAAAATATATACAGAAACAAAACAAAGACCAAGATATACTATAGAAAAAAGTACAGATAATGACTGAAAAAGTAGATTTTAATGAATTTAGTGATTCTTATAATAATATTATGAATGAACAACATGCAAAATTTGGCGATATCGAATATTATAGCCAACACAAAGCTAAATTAACTAAACAAATTACTGGTAATGATATTAGAGAAATTTTAGAATTTGGTTGTGGGATAGGTAGAAATTTACCATCACTTCAAAATGAATTTTCAAATGCAACTTTTTATGGTTCTGATATTTCAGTAGATAGCTTAACTATTGCAAAAAAAAATAATCCTGCAGTTCAATTTATAGATGATTCTAATTTAGTTAATTACAAAGAACAATTTGATTTAATTTTTATTGCAGGCGTTTATCATCATATTGAACCAAAATTAAGATATGAGGTGACAAAAAAAATAGTATCTCTTTTAAAACCAAAAGGAAAATTAATATGCTTCGAACATAATCCATATAATCCTCTTACAAGACACATGGTAAATACATGTGAATTTGATAAAGATGCTATATTATTAACAATTACAGAAGTAAAAAGAATATTTCAAAAACAAAACTTAGATATTGTAAAAAGTGCATATACATTATTTGTACCACCAAAACTCAAAAAATTGAATTTTATAGAGCCATTTTTTGCTTGGCTACCATTAGGTGGACAACACTATGTGGTGTTTAAAAAGAGATATATTGTTTAATGTTGAATTTTTTCGTTTTGTATTAGTGGGTATTTTAAATACATTTATTGGGCTAAGTGTAATATTTATATTAATATACTTTAGTATGAATAATTATTTAGCTAATTTAGTTGGGTATTTAATAGGATTAATATTTAGCTTTTTATTACATAAAAATTATACATTTAAAAATAAAGCTAATACAATTAATAGGCAAATGCTATTTTTTTTATTAGTTTTTTTAATATCTTTTTCTATTAATATATTTATTTTATATATTTCCTTAGAATATTATACAAAGTATATATCTCAGTTGTTGGCAATTATAGCATATACTACTATAAGCTATTTATTAAATAAATTTATTACTTTTAAGGAATAATATGACAATATTTATTGTAGGAGGAGCTGGCTATATAGGATCACATATGGTTAAGCAAGCTTATTTATCAGGCTATGATGTAGTTACAATTGATAACTTATCAACAGGACATCAAGAATCAGTAAAATATGGAAAGTTTGAAAATTGTGATATTTTTGATACTAAAAAATTAAATCTTTTATTTAACCGACATAAACCTAAAATGGTAATTCATTTTGCTGCTTTTTCAATTGTAGGAGAATCTATAAAAGATCCATATAAATACTATAATAATAATGTATCAGGTACATTAAATCTTCTAAAAGTTATGATTGACAACAATTGTAAAAAAATTATTTTTAGTTCAACAGCAGCAGTATTTGGAAATCCAAACTATATTCCAATAGACGAAAAGCATACAAAATATCCAATCAATCCATATGGAAAATCAAAATTAATGATAGAACAAATTCTTAAAGATTTTGAAGATGCCTATAATTTAAAATACATAATATTTAGATACTTTAATGCTGCAGGACATGATAAAGATGGTGAGTTAAGTGAAAACCATAATCCAGAAACTCATTTATTGCCATTAATAATGCAAACTCTTAGAAATGAAAGAAAGTCTATAAGTCTTTTTGGTATAGATTATGATACAAATGATGGAACATGTATTAGAGATTATATCCATGTTGAAGATTTGTGTAATGCACATTTAAAAGGTATAGAATATTTAAATAATAGTAATTCAGAAAGCAATGAATTTAATTTAGGTAATGGTACTGGATTTTCTGTTAAAGAAATTATCAATAATATTAAAAAAATAACAAATAGTGATTTTTTAGTAGAAGAGGATGCACGGAGAATAGGTGATCCTGCAGTTCTTATTTCATCTAATGAAAAAGCAAAAAGACTTCTATCTTTTTTCCCAAAATATGATACTATTGAAAAAATAATATTAACATTAATTAAGGATTCCGATGTTCAAAAATAAAATACTACTAATTACAGGGGGAACAGGTTCATTTGGAAATGCTGTTCTTCGTAACTTTTTAGATACAGATATAAAAGAGATAAGAATATTTTCTCGTGATGAATTAAAGCAAGATGATATGAGAAAAAAATATCAAAATGATAAACTTAAATTTTATATTGGCGATGTAAGAGATACTAACTCTTTAGATGATGCTATTAAAAATGTTGATTATATATTTCATGCAGCTGCTTTAAAGCAAGTACCATCTTGTGAATTTTATCCTATGCAAGCAGTTCAAACAAATGTAATTGGTACAGAAAATGTTTTGAATACGGCTATTAAATATAATGTAAAAAAAGTGATAGTTCTAAGTACTGATAAAGCAGTATATCCTATAAATGCAATGGGTATAAGTAAAGCTATGATGGAAAAAGTTGCTGTTGCAAAATCTAGAAATCAAAATGATGATGAAACTATAATCTGTTGTACTAGATATGGTAATGTTATGGCTAGTCGTGGTTCTGTAATACCATTATTTATAAATCAAATTAGAGAAGGTAAAGATATAACTATCACTGACCCTAATATGACTAGATTTATGATGAGTTTAGATGATGCTGTTGATTTAGTAATGTTTGCATTTAAAAATGGTAATAATGGTGATATATTTGTACAAAAAGCACCAGCTGCTACTATTGAACTTTTAGCTTCAACATTAACTAAGATGTTAAATAAATCAAAGCATACTATAAAAGTAATAGGTACTAGACACGGTGAAAAACTATACGAAACACTTTTAACGAGAGAAGAGATGGTAAATGCTGTGGATATGGACAACTATTATAGAATACCATCTGATGCTAGAGATTTAAACTATAATCAATATTTCGTAGATGGAGAAGTGATAACTGAAGCTACTGATTATCATTCACATAATACTCATAGATTAGATGAAGATGAGATGAAAGAGATGATACTTAGTCTTCATGAGGTTCAATCTGAATTAAAAGAATTTGGGATAATATAAGTGAAGATATTAATTACTGGTTCAAATGGATTTATTGCTAAAAATCTAATTGAGCATTTACGAAGAGATGAAAGTATTAAACTTTATTTATTTAGTAAAAATGATTCTTTAGATATTTTAAAAGCATATGTAAAAGAAGTTGATTTTATATTTCATTTAGCTGGTGTTAATCGTCCTAAAAATATTGATGAGTTTTATGAAGGAAATAGTCAACTAACTAAAATTATAGCTGATACTTTAATTCAAGAAAATAAAAGTACTCCTGTATTATTATCTTCATCTACTCAGTCTGATTTAGATAATGATTATGGTAAAAGTAAGCTAGAAGCTCAAAATTTATTGATAGAGTATTCTAAACAAACTAATGCAAAAGTATTTATATATAAATTGCCAAATGTATTTGGTAAATGGTCAAAGCCAAATTATAATAGTGTAATATCTACTTGGTGTCATAATATAGCTAATGATTTAGATATACAAGTAAATGATAAAGAGGTGGAATTGACTTTAGTATATGTAGATGATGTTGTAAAATCATTTATTGAAAAATTAGATAATAAAACTAATGAACAGTATTATAATATAGATACAATTTATAAAAAAACTCTAGGTGAGATATCTGAATTGTTGTATCAGTTTAAAGATAACAGAAAGACACTTATTATCCCTAATGTTGCATCAGGTTTTCAAAGAGCATTGTATAGTACATATTTAAGTTATCTATCTACTGATAACTTTTCTTATACTTTAAAAGGTCATCAAGATGAACGAGGTACTTTTTATGAGATATTAAAAACACTTGATAGTGGTCAGTTTTCACTTTCTACTACTGCTCCTGGAATAATGAGGGGAAGTCATTATCATCATAGTAAAAATGAAAAATTTTTAGTTGTTAAAGGTGAAGCAACTATAGAATTTAGACATATAGTGACAAGTGAAAAGATTAGTTACAAAGTAAGTGATAAAAAGATGGAAGTAGTAGAGATGATACCTGGATATACACATAATATTAAAAATACAGGTGATGAAGAGATGGTATTGTTTCTTTGGGCAAATGAGAATTATGATGATAATAATCCAGATACATATTTTTTAGAGGTATAACAATGATAAAATTAAAAGTAATGACAGTAGTAGGTACAAGACCAGAAATAATAAGATTAGCTTGTGTGATACAAAAGTTAGAAGAATCTGAAGCTATAGAGCATATACTAGTACATACTGGACAAAATTATGATTATGAATTAAATGAAGTTTTTTTTAAAGATTTTAATCTTAAAAAGCCAGATTATTTTTTAAATGCAGCCATGGGAACTCCTACTGAAACTATAGGTAATATATTGATTAAAATAGACCCTATTTTAGCAGAAGTAAAACCTGATGCTTTTTTAGTTTTAGGAGATACAAACTCTTGTCTTTGTGCAATACCTGCTAAAAAAAGACAAATACCAATTTTTCATATGGAAGCTGGAAATAGATGTTTTGACCAAAGAGTGCCAGAAGAAACAAATAGAAAAATAGTAGATCATATAAGCGATATAAATATGACTTATAGTGATATAGCTAGAGAATATTTACTTAGAGAGGGATTGCCTGCAGATAGAATTATAAAGACAGGTAGTCCAATATATGAAGTTGTACACTCTAAACTTGAAGATATAAATAACTCTAATGTTTTAAGTAAATTAAATCTTATAAAAAATGAATATTTTGTAGTATCAGCACATAGAGAAGAAAATATAGGAAGTGATAAGAATTTCTTTGATTTAGTTGATACATTAAATGAGATTGCTTTAACTTATAAAATGCCTATCATTGTATCTACACATCCTCGTACTAGAAATAAAATTGAAGCAGAGAATATAGAATTTAATCTACTTATCAAACTTATGAAGCCATTGGGTTTTGATGATTATAATAAATTACAATTAGATGCTAAGGCTGTATTAAGTGATAGTGGTACTATTAGTGAAGAATCTTCAATCATGAAATTCCCAGCTTTAAATATAAGACAAGCACATGAGCGACCTGAAGCTATGGAAGAAGCAAGTGTGATGATGGTAGGGCTTGAAAAAACTAGAATTATGCAAGGCTTGAAAGTTTTAGAATCTCAAGAAAAAGATACTTTAAGAGCTGTAGCGGATTATAGTATGCCAAATATATCAGACAAAGTGTTAAGAATTATATTGAGTTATACTGATTATATCAATAGAGTAGTTTGGAAGAAAAACTAAATTTATGAATATATTATTTTTATTTATCTCTTATCCCGAAGATTCAAATAGTACAAATCTTACCAAAGATTTATCTGATGAATTTTCAAAACAAGGGGATAATGTATATGTTGCTACTATACGAGAAAAAAGATTAAATTTAGATACACAAGTAACAAAAGAAAATGGCACAAATGTATTAAGAATAAAAAATGGAAATATGTTTAATAATGTATCCAAATTTGAAAAGTTATTTACTATGATGACTATGAATAAAAATATATTAAAACAGATAAAAAAATATTGGGGTGATGTTGAGTTTGATTTAATTGTTGGGACTACTCCATATATGGCAAATGCTAAATTAATCAATGGTTTAAAAAGTCATTATAATTGTCCATCATTTTTAATACTTTGGGATTTATTTCCACAAAATGCAAAAGATTTAGAGTTAATAAAAAGTAAGTTAGTATTTAACTTTTTTAAAAGGCAAGAGAATAAAAATCTTAAAAGTTTTGATTATATTGGTTGTATGTCACAAGGCAATATAGATTATGTTGAAAATAATTATAAATTTATAGAGAAAAAACAATTGTCGTTATTTCCATTATGGAGTAAAATCAATAAATTAGAAATTACAAATAAACAAGAAGTTAGAGAAAAATATCTATTTAATAAAGATGATTTTATTTTAGTTTTTGGTGGAAATATGGGAAAACCACAAAGCTTAATAAATGTAATAAATTTAGCTTTTCAAGTTGAAGAAAATAAACAAATAAAGTTTTTATTTGTAGGACAAGGAACAGAAACTAAAAATCTTAAAGAGAAAGTAAAATACTTAAATTTATCAAATGTAATATTTAAAGATTTTATACCTAGGGAAGATTATGAAAAACTAATTTCTTCTTGTGATGTTGGAATTGTAAGTCTAGATGTAAGGTTTACTGTACCAAACTTTCCATCTAAAACAGTTGATTATTTAAAATTAGGATTACCTATATTAGCTTCACTTGATAGATGCTCATTAGATGATTATGGTTATTTGTTAGAAAATGATATAAAAGCTGGATTAGTTTGTGATGCTACGGATACTATTAAATATAAAGAGAATTTATTGAAATTAGTAAATGACAAAAAGTTATATACAGAACTTTCCATAAAGGGAAGAAAATATTATGAAGATAATTTTAATGTAGAAAATAATTATAAAATGATAAAAAATATAATAGGAGAAAATATTGATTAAAAGATTATTTGATATAGTATTAGCATTGATTTTAATCATAGTATTTTTGCCATTTTATATAATAGTAACTATTCTAATACTAACTAAGATGGGAAGTCCTGTACTTTTCAGACAACAAAGACCTGGGCTAAATAGTGATATATTTGGAATATATAAATATAGAACTATGACAAATGAAAAAGATGAAAATGGTAACTTATTGCCAGATGAACAAAGACTTTTAGGACTTGGAAAAACTATACGAAGTCTTAGTCTTGATGAACTTCCTCAAATATTTAATGTACTTAAAGGTGAGATGAGTTTTGTAGGTCCTAGACCATTGCTTATTGAGTATTTAGATTATTATAATGATACTCAAAAAAGAAGACATGATGTAAAGCCTGGTATCACAGGTTGGGCTCAAGTAAATGGTAGAAATGCTATAAGTTGGGAACAAAAATTTGAATACGATATATGGTATGTAGATAATCAATCTTTCATGCTTGATATAAAAATACTTTGGCTTACATTTTTAAAAGTTGTAAAAAGAAGTGATATAAGTCAAGATGGTAAGGCTACAATGGAAATTTTTAGAGGAGAAAATAATGATAAATAATATATTAATAACTAGTGCAGGTAGAAGAGTGAGTTTGGTTAAAAGTTTTCAAGAAACACTTTTAGATTTTAATAAAAATGGTAAAGTACTAACTACAGATATGAACCCAAAACTAAGTAGTGCTTGTCAAATTTCAGATGGATACTTACAAGTATCTCGAGTTACTGATGAAAGTTATGTAAGTACATTGAAAGAATATTGTTTAAAAAATAATATATCTATTGTTATACCTACTATTGATACTGAGTTATCTATTTTAGCTAAAGTTAAAGATGACTTTAAAAATGATGGTATTTTTATTGCTATATCTGATATAAACGTATGTGATACATTTTATTTAAAAGATACTACAGAAGACTTTTTTATTAATAATGGTTTTGATACAACAAAAAGTGTAAATAATTTAGAAAATGAAAAATATCCACTTTTTGCAAAGCTTAATAATTCAAGTTTATCAGTTGGTGCTTGTAAAGTGGATGATTACAATCATGCGAAAGAGCTACTTGAAAAGTCCGATAATTATATTTTTCAAGAGTTTATAGATGCGGATGAATTTACAGTAGATACTTTTATAGATAATAATGGTGAAGTAATATCGATAGTTCCAAGACAAAGACTAGAGGTTAGAGCTGGTGAAGTGAATAAAGCTTTAGCAGTGAAAGATGAATCTATATTTAATGAGATAAAAAGACTTTGCAAAAAAATAGATGGTGCTTATGGTACTTTAACTATTCAATTATTTAAAAGTAATAATTTTATTAAATTTATAGAAATTAATCCTAGATTTGGAGGAGGGTATCCATTAAGTTGGAAAGCTGGTGCAAATTTTGCTGAATATATTATACGAGATTATTTGGGAGAAAAACTAAAATATTCTGAAGATTGGAAAGACAGAACATTAATGCTTAGATATGATAGTGAGGTGATAATTAATGATTATAGTCTTTGATCTTGATGATACAATATATGATGAAATAGAGTATGTTAAAAGTGCTTTTAAAGAAATCTCTACATATTTAAATGATGATAGTTATTATAATTTTATGATTGATGAATTTAATAAAAATGGAAGTGGTAAAGTCTTTAATAAGTTAATAGACAAATTTAAATTAGATATACCTTTACATAAATTAATTGAAATATATAGGTTTCATCATCCAAATATTAAATTATCAAATGAAAGTTTAAAATTATTAGAATTTAGTAAAAATTATAAAACTGCATTAATTAGTGATGGTTACTACTTAATGCAACAAAATAAATTTAAATCTTTAGAACTAGAACAATATATTGATTATTCTGTATTTACTGACTTTTATCATACAAAGAAACCAGAATTAAAATCATTTGAAATGGTTATGAACTACTTTAATGATGAAAAAGATTTTATTTATATATCAGATAATCCCAAAAAAGATTTTATAGCTCCAAATAAGCTAGGTTGGAAAAGTATTAGATATAAAAATCCAGTTGGAATTTATAGAGAATTTAAAAGTGATGCAACATATGAAGTACATAATAGATTAGAAATTATTAATATATTAAAGGAAATGAATTGAGTAAAAGAATCTTCCTGTCAGCACCACATATGAGTGGAAATGAACTTAAATATATAGAAAAAGTATTTGAGAGCAATTATATAGCACCATTGGGTGAGTATGTCAATAAGTTTGAAAATAGTATCAAAGACTATACAAAAACTCCAAATGCTTTAGCTGTGACAAATGGTACATCTGCTTTACATTTAGCACTTAGAATACTTGGTATTGGAAAAGATGATGATGTATTAGCTTCTACATTTACTTTTATAGGTTCTGTAAATGCTATTATCTATCAAGGTGCCAATTGTGTATTTATAGATAGTGATAGAGAGTCTTGGAATATATCTCCTAAACTATTAAATAAATATTTAGTAGAGTGTGAAAAGAAACCAAAAGCTTTAATACTTACTCATCTATATGGAATGAGTGCAGATATAGTGAAAATAGCAGAGATTTGTAAACTTCATGGAGTATATCTCATTGAAGATGCTGCTGAGTCTTTAGGAGCTACTTTTGATGGTAAACATACAGGTACTTTTGGAGAGTTTGGAGTATATAGTTTCAATGGAAATAAGATACTTACTACTTCAGGTGGTGGTATGCTAATAAGTGACAATGCAGAGTATATTAAAAAAGCGATGTTTTACTCTACACAAGCAAAAGAGCCTTTTATTCACTATGAACATAATGAATATGGATATAACTATCGTATGAGTAATGTATTGGCTGCTATTGGTGTTGCTCAAATGGAAGTAGTTGAAGATAGAGTTTTAAAAAAGAGAGAAATATTTGAATGGTATAAAGAGTTTTTAGATGATATTGATGAGATAGAGTTTATGCCAGAGTTAGAAAATAGTAGAGGAAATAGATGGCTAACTGCATTAACCTTTGAAAAGAGTGATTTTAATAAGATCATGAAATCACTTGAAGAGATAAATGTAGAATCAAGACCACTGTGGAAACCTATGCATATGCAACCACTTTTTAAAGGTTCTAAAAATTATCTAGATGGTACAAGCGAAGAGTTATATAAAAAAGGACTATGCTTAGCAAGTAGTACTATTATGACTAAGGATGATGTGAAGATGATATGTAATGTAATTAGGGATAATTTAGATGGATAAACATACAAAAATAATTGATATATCAAGCTACTATAGAAAAGCATATATAGTATTTGTTTTAACTGTTTTGCTAGCAATATCGATTGCTGTTATTTTTTTAGGTGAAGATAAATTTTTAATAGTAGTGATGTTTATATCTGCTTTTGGATTAAGCTTTGTACTTGAATACATAATAAAAAGAGATAAAGTAATACTAGACTTAGGAAATATGCTTGTAAGTAAACATAAAGAGTATTTTTTAACAAATGGAATGAAAAGTATAGATAAACTTAGAATTAGAAATGAATTAGATTATGAAGAAGAGCAAAATAGAGATACTTTTACAGAATTTTTAGTAAAGAATGAACTTGATAAATATGATACAATTTATTTGACAGGTTCAAACTCTAGTGATGATATAGAGTTTATATCAAATATAGTAAATAAAAATAAAGATGTGTAAAAAGAAGGCACATTTCTAGCTAGTGATGATGAGCCTTTAAGTACAACTAGATTAATAGAGTTAATTGCTAATGGACTTGGTAAAAAAGTTTATCTTATAAAAGTACTATTTTTTGAAAGTTTGTTAAAATTAGTAAAGCCATCATTTCATAAAAGACTTTATGAGAGTTTAGAAGTAGATAATAGTGAGACTAAGAAAGTATTGGGATTTAAAAATAAATATAGTGTGGAAGAGGGGATAAGGTTAATGCTAAATGCTTAATG
>Ga0257119_1001384_pt1 | contig 17130 bp, 21 predicted proteins | sample SI112_200mmetaG_FD_190179 | JGI IMG/M metagenome (GOLD analysis project Ga0257119, IMG submission 190179) | Marine microbial communities from Saanich Inlet, British Columbia, Canada - SI112_200m | ecosystem: Environmental > Aquatic > Marine > Inlet | place: Canada: British Columbia | collected... | reverse complement strand
GTAGGTGATTACTTCACAGGTGGTGAGTTCGGCAAAGATGTAGACGATGCTAGTGATTGGATTGGTAATCAATGGAATAGTATGTTCGGCGATAAAAAATAATAGAGAGTAATATAAGTTAGTTTAAAAGGGCTGTTTAATTACAGCCTTTTTTGTGATAAATAGTACATGGAAAAACATTTTGTAAAAGTATTATTTGATTTGCACTGCGATTGGGAAGGTATTCCACCTGACTACAGAGTATATGTTAACGATGAATTATTTTGTGAACGTACATTTAAATGGGAAGAACCTGCGTACTTAACAGAAATACTACAAGTAGAAGCAGTTCCTGGAAAATACAGATTTACATTAGAGAAAGTTGGCCCACAGATAAGTACATTTAATATAGTAGATACACGTATTGCTTATGGCCCAGGAAAAATAATAGATAAGCACACATTCGAAATACTAGAAGAATAAATGGGAGATTTAATACCATTTACTCCTAAGAAAGTAAGAATGTGTCCGGACGATTGGGTAGAACAAGGTAATCCAACACTAAGAGAATTACAATTAACAATAGAAACAATAAAGGAATGTTATTACGACTGTTTAAAGCAATTAGATACAGTAGGAATACATTCCGAAATTGAACTTAGATATAAGATTAGACAAATGGAATGTATGTACATTGTACTAATGGAATATTACACACCCGAGTAAATTATGAAAATAAATGAAGTAACAAACAATGAAAGATTGGATGAGTTTTGGCCACAAGTTGTGGCAGGTGCGGTAGCAGTTGGCAAAGTGGGCAGTAAACTGTTTAGTAAAACTCCAAAGAAAACTACTAAGATTAACAAGACTGATAAAGCAGATTTCGACGATATCCCATTGCCGCAAAAAGTAACAGGTAAAGTACACACTGACCCTAAGATGGGTAATACTGCTAAGTGGAAGAAGGACAGTAACTTAGATATTCAAGACATGGCTACTAAAGTTAGACAAGGCAATTGAATAGCACAAACTTAAAAGCAATGACGTTCATGGCGTTATTAGCAATACTAACAACAAGACTACACATCATGAGAGCACAAGAATTTACAGAAGACCATTCAAGCGACATTAACTACGATAAAGCGTACGATTCATTTGTGAGTGCTGAGATGCGTGGGGTTGATAAGGGTGAGGATGGCACAGGACATTACATACGTACTTACGGTGCTAATAAGAAAAACGACCCTGTTGGTTATAAGAAAGGTTCGTCTGCATGGGGTCCTGCTCAAATTAATGGTACTACAGCAAAGGACTACACTACACGTTATCCAAAAAAGTTCAAAGACCAAACAGGATATACTGACCAGTACCACACACAAGCATCACAATCAATTAAGTACGGCAGAGAACCTAATAAACCAGGATATGATAAACGCCATGACTACGGTGGAAAGGGTAACTTATCTGCTCCTGAGTTTCACGAACCGTACCAAAAGATGGCAAAGACTATTATGCGTCAAATGGACCATGAACTTAAATCAAAGAACCCAAAAGCAAATGTACATGATTTAATTAAAAGATGGCGTGGTAAGTCTTATGACCAAGACCCAGAGTACTACGATGCTTTCTTAAAGACGTACAACCAACAGAAGGATGCTGATTGATTGGTGATTGGTGGTTAATTAATCGAAGAATGGGTGAAAGTAAGGAAATTCGATATTTTGTTCGCACCACTTATTGTATTTTTTTGTAGTATTTAAATTATATGTTTTTTCGATTGAACTCATTAAATCTGATAATTTAAATTCGAAGTCGAGGGGTTCGTGGTTTATAAAATTAACTTCTTTCTCTTTTAAAAATGCTTCTTTAAGGTCGAAGTACTCGTTGATGAATTGTTTTTTGGTTTTATCTGACATAACATAATCTCTTTTTTGTTTTGTATGTGAGTATTATACCACAAATAGATTGCGTGTCAACACTTTATCGAAATTAATTAAACTATTGATAACGCATAAATACTCGTAATATAAAACAACATTTTGTTATGAAAATTAAAGAATTAGTTGAAACAACATCAGCAGGCGGATTTGCTACAGTAGCAATGCCGATGGGTAGTGTTCAAAAAAGACGAAAAGAGCAAAGTATATATAATGAGGATGGAACTAAGTTCGCGTACAAACATATCAACAGCAAAGAAGATTATTTGGAAATGAAGAAGGCATTATGGGATATATTAAAAGACCCGATGTCAATGGCTGACCCAGAAACAAAGGATGTTGCTCAACGTTATATGATTAAACTGAATGCAGAAGCAGAAGAATTAGGATATAGGTAACAATTATGAACTTACGAGACATATACGAAAAAGACGAAAAGGAAGAAGACTCAATTGACATCCGTGACCCTGCTACTAAGTGGTTAGTTAAGAAGGCACGTGCTAAGTACGCATACGCGGAAACAGACCTAGAAGCATTTGTACAATTTATGCGCGATGAAGTTGACGCAGAGAAAGAAAATATCCAAGCAAATACGGACGGAATCGAACACGAAGCGGAAGTAAACGTAACCCAACAGCAAGGTATTGATAAGTCAAAAGAAGTAAATATCGCGCAGGAAAAACATCTTAAACGTTTAGATGCTAAAGAAAAACAAATCGACAATAAACTTGCACAATTTGATGCAGTTAAACTTGATATTGAGATGCAACTGAGAAAAAGAGACGAAGCAACATTAAAGGATACAGTTCAAATAGGAAGATAATGGAAGGGTTAAATAGTTACTACGCATTACAAGATGCAAGAAAACAAGCAGAAAAGGAAGACAAAGAGTGGGACAAATTATCACAGGATGACAAAGATAACTACATAAAAACTCAAATGGAAAAACGTGGGTACTCGAGAGGAGATTACATAGGACAGGGTTCATACAAATGGAATAAAACGTAATCAATTATAACTTTGACCGAAATACTAAAATAGGTGTTTAATAGCATCTATTTTTTTGTTTTTGTGTTTATAATATGTAATTTTAAACAACCAAGGAGTTCACCATGTCATTAACATTTAACCCAGACCAAAAGAAGAAATTAGAGCACTTATTCAAAGAAGGCATTAGTATTATGTCAGAAGTTGAAGTTCTTAATGAAGGTTTAGCGGACACAATTAAAGCAGTTGCTGAAGAATTTGAAATTAAACCTACTGTACTTAAAAAAGCAGTACGTGTTGCGTACAAGGTAAACTTCCAACAAGCATCTGATGACTATGATGTACTAGAAACAATTCTAGAAACAGTGGGTCGCACTGATTAAATGCCTCCCATTCAACATCATATTGATTGCCATGACCATAATCTATGGATAGAGAATTTATATGCTGTGAACCGTAACATAATCCAAGCATTAGCGGACAAATGTGTTGTCCTTTCCGCACCTGATATATTATTCAGTAAATGGGTGACATCAATTAATAATTGTCAAGTAGTGGTAACTATGTATGATGACATTTTTGATGATAGGTGGTTCGATGATTTAAAAGTAACATCAAAAAAGTATAATATAAAATTCACCATAATCACCAATATACACTACGCAGGATATAATGATATACCTGAATATAAAATACAATTCTATAAAGAATTGTATGGTGTTTTTTATAATCCTGCAATTAAACAAACGAAAATAAATCACAATAAACTATACACATGTTTGATGCAACGAACCGAGTTTTCGCGTTTAAGTTTATTTTCAAATTTATCGAAGAATAATCTTATCGACGATGGGAATGTTAGCCTTCTTGGGTTTCAAATCAATAATACTAAAAAAAGTGCAACCGAGGTGGTGAATGATATAAATTCTGAATACCACCTATTCGATAAGATTGTATCAAATTACACGTTTCCTTTTAGAAACTTCGTAGACTCAAAGAATTGTTTCGAAATAGAAGAACAATCAAAGTACATTATTGTGTCAGAAACATATAATACCTGTGGGGAGGTGACTCCGAATTGGATTTCGTTTACGGAAAAAACATTTAGAAGTTTGCAGATACCAAATATCTCCATATTATTAAATAAAAATGGAGCAATGGATGTTTTATGTGAAATGGGATTTAAAATACACCCAATCAATAAAATATTAGATTACATGATGTCGTTTAATTCACAAACCAACTTTGTTATTGGGATATTAAAAAATGATATTTTTGATGAAGTTGGGCATGCTGAATCATTACATAATCAAAATTTACTTATGAAATGGTACAATACCCTTCAATCTGATGATTTTTATACCACCATATCGTCGAATCTGCATACATGAATATCCCAAACTACGAAGATATAAATTTAGAAGAACATAAACTATTATGTGGATTCTACAGTCTTGGTATAATTGAGACGTACTTCCACAAACTAAAAGTTATCAATGCATGTGAGTGGAGGAAACACAAGAGTGGAGACCGTTATGGTGGGCGTGGGTACAAATGGTTGCATGATGAAATAAACACTAATTTAAAATTAAATAAAATAGTTTTAGTCATTCCAGAAGATGAGGATGTTATGTACCCGTCCGACCCAAAATTCACAAAGGTATTAAATAATCACGCAACCGACGATGTGTATTTGGTCACGCAGATGCCTGATTTTGAGATATATATCGACGCAGGCATAACATGCAAAATATTGGAATTACCATGGATGATGGTTAATGACTGCTTATGTTTTCACAGTGTGGTTAATAAGTATAAACACACTGCATCACCATCAAAATACAATTTTATTTCATTTATTGGTAGAAATCAAGAACACAAGATGTCGGTTTTTGAGCATTTATGTTTGTATAACTTAGACCAATATGGATTATTAACAATGCTTGGTGAGAATGATTTGCATTCATTGCCACCCTCTATTAGAAATAAAGTTAGTATCAATGAGATACCCCCATACATAGATTATGAAAAATCTAAAAATTATACACATGAATTATATCATGATGGAATATATGGATTCAAAGAGGGGGGGGATTTTCAAAGATATGTAACATTTGGGTATCGGCGAACGTGGAGAATTTTCTTAAAATTAAAGAGTTATACCATGATGTCCCTTTAGTAGTTCATGCCGAAACAACCACAGGGGTTTTCCCAATGACTGAAAAGAGTGTGTGGCCTATACTTCTTGGTAAAATGTTCCTAATACATGGACACCAAGGAGTGATGTATGAAATTCAGCAGTTTTATGACATTGATATATCTGATTTTGCAAATATCGAGTTCGATAGTTTCCATGGATGGGGGGTCGATAATGACAACATCAGATTGGATAAAATGATTGTGGATAACAAATCATTGATTGAAAATGCTTCTGAAAAATATAAAGAACTCAAACCACAATTGGATAAATCAAGTTATACATTTGGAAAAAATATGTATAATTTTTTCATAAAACAACTCACTACATTAACAGGATAATAATCATGCCATACGTTGACGCAATATATGATATAAAGACAGACAAAATACATGTATCCGAAAGAGTTGATGGCAACCGTGTATTGAAAATATTTAAACCAAAATATGAATTTTTTTATGACGATGTGAGTGGGCGTCATAAAAGTATATATGGCAACCCAGTGAAAAAAGTCCATGCAAAATCTCGCGATGATTTTAAACGCAAAAAAAATTCATATTTTGGCAAACAGTTATACGAGAGTGACATTAATGTAATTCATAAATGCTTGGAAGAAACCTACAAAGGACAAAATTCACCAAAATTACACACAGTGTTCTTTGATATTGAGACTGATTTTCATAAAGATAAGGGATTCAGTCCACCAGAAGACCCATTTAATAAAATAACCGCGGTATCACTGTACCTAGATTGGGCGGATAAACTAATCTGTTTGGCAATCCCCCCAAATGGGGTGAGCGAAGCCGATGCATTTGAAATTGCTGGAAAGTTTGATAATACATTCTTATTTGATGACGAGGGTGAGATGTTAATCACATTCTTGGATTTAATCGAAGATGCAGATATATTGAGTGGATGGAATAGTGAAGGATTTGATATACCGTACTTAGTAAATAGAATCTCAAGAATTCTTAACAAGGATGTTAATAAGAAATTTTGCTTATGGGATGTGATGCCAAAAGTTAAAACATACGAACGATATGGAGTCGAACAAGAAACATATTCACTAATCGGAAGAATTCACTTAGACTACATGCAACTGTACAGAAAATACACGTATCAAGAAATGCATTCATATGCACTAGATGCAATTGCCGAATATGAATTGGGGGAGAAGAAGGTTGCGTACACCGGAACATTAGACCAATTATACAATGACGATTTTAAGAAGTTTATTGACTATTCTAGACAGGATACAATGCTATTGGCAAAGATGGATGCTAAACTAAAATTCATTGACTTGGCGAATGAAATAGCACACTCCAACACCGTACTTCTACCATCTACCATGGGGTCGGTTGGTATTATTGAACAAGCAATCATCATTGAAGCACATGAACGTGGGTTCGTTGTTCCTGATAGAAACCGAGAGGAAGAAGAGAATACACAAGCGGCAGGTGCGTATGTTGCTCAACCAAAGGTTGGCATTCATAAGTGGATTGGCTCAGTCGATATCAACAGTCTGTATCCATCAGTAATTCGTGCATTAAATATGGCACCAGAAACCATTGTTGGTCAGTTCAGATTGGATTTCACCGACCAATATATCAAAAATAAAATGGCAGACCAACGTAGCAATACCAGTAATACATTAAATGAAATGTTTGGTGGGGGGACAAAGTACAATGGCAAAACAAAGAAAGGGGATTCCTTCGCGGGTGCATGGGAAGGACTATTTGGTACCTTGGAATACACTGCCGTTATGGAAAAACTACCCGACACCTTAATTACCGTGGATTGGGAAAGTGGTGGTAGTGGAGTATATTCTACCACAGAATTACACGCCATCATATTCGAAGATGGGAATGAATGGGCATTGAGTGCCAATGGAACTATATTTTCAATGGTAAATGAGGGGGTAATTCCTGGATTATTGGCGAGATGGTACAGTGAACGTAAGGAGATGCAATCAAAGAAGAGAAATGCAACAACCCCCGAAGATAAAGTATTTTGGGATAAGCGACAGTTAGTTAAAAAGATTGGACTTAACTCATTGTACGGTGCAATTCTTAATAAACACTGTAGATTCTTCGACAAGCGTATTGGTCAGTCAACCACACTAACAGGTAGAGCAATCGCGAAGCATATGGATGCTTATGCAAATGAATGTATGACTGGAAAGTATGATTATGATGGTGAATGCATCATATATGGAGATACAGATAGTTGTTACTTCAGTGCTTGGCCTGTAATGAAAGAAGCAGTGAATAACGGTGCTGAATGGGATAAGGAAATTGCAACAGCACTGTACGAGACTATTGCTGATAAATTAAACATCAGTTTTCCACTATATATGAAAGCCGCGCATAATGTCCCTACAGTTAAAGGTGAAATTATTCAGTGTGGGCGTGAGATTACAGGTCTAAGTGGTCTGTTTATTAAAAAGAAGCGTTACGCTATTATGGTGTATGACAATGAAGGTACGCGTTACGACAGTGATGGGGGTCTTGGCAAGGTTAAAGCAATGGGGTTGGATTTGAAACGAAGTGATACCCCTGCTGTTATTCAAGATTTCTTGAAGGATATTCTAAATGACTTATTATCAAATAAAGATAAGGAATACATAACCAATGAAATCATCAAATTTAAACGTGAATTTAGAGATAAACCAAGTTGGGAAAAGGGGACACCAAAGCGTGTTAACAAATTATCAATTTACAATAAGATAATGGAGACTGAAATCGCCGAGAAGAAAAAAGGCAATAAGGTAAAAACTGTTCCTGGTCACGTTCGTGCAGCAATTAATTGGAATAAACTCCGAGAATTAAATAAAGATAACCACAGTATGGAAATATCAGATGGTATGAAAACCGTGGTATGTAAGTTAAATGACAATGTTCATGGGTTTAAAAGTATTGGTATACCCATTGATGAACATAATATCCCCAAATGGTACACCGAGTTACCATTCGATGACTTACTAATGGAAACCAATATGGTTGATAATAAGGTTGATAACTTATTGGGGGTGTTGAATTGGGATTTACTAAATAAAACTAACATTAATAGCACTATCAATACTCTATTTGATTTCGGATGAATGAACCGTTAAGTAATTTCGTAAAATATAAAAATTCAATAGACACCATATCATTGGATGAATTCACATCGAATGTGGAAAGCCAATTGACGTCGGTATTAAACACAATAAAAAATTCCAACTTCAACAAAGAGGGACAGGACTTACTGTCATCACGTAGGGACATAATATTAAATGATATCGTTAAGTTTAATAAAATTTTAGATGATTTGAAAAATTGTGCTGGTGAGCATATAACATCACAAGAACAAACATATTTGGCTAAAAGTTACCAAATTTACGAAGATGGCAATACCCAAGATAGTTCTGAATATATATTAGACAGAGTTTTATTCCATGCATTAATATATAGGGAAGAAATTGAAAAATATTTAATTAGCCGTATTAAATTGCATAGCAAATGGCAACATGCTGGTATGTTTATTAGACCAGAATACGGCAAATACGTAAATGAGATGACTGCTTCTGACCCCCTATACATCGTGGACGATGATGAAGCACTACTTCGCCCAACCAAATCACTATGGAACCCCCAATACCAATCTAGGGTAAGGTATAAAATTATTAATGAATCTCGGTCAGAAATATTCAAGGGGATTCCAAAAAATCAAATGAACTTAGTGGTTGCCATGAATTTTTTTAACCATAAGCCACTCGATATAATAGAACATTATATGTCTGAAATATATAACTTATTAAAATCGGGGGGTACGGTTATATTCACATATAATAATTGCAATATGGCATTGGCTGTTCAAAACTTTGAAAAATCATTATATTCATACACCCCCGAATCAAGGGTAATTCCACTCATGAAAATGCTTGGATTTAGTATTGTCGAATCATACAATGAAGAGGCAACAAATGTTAGTTGGTTAGAAATTAGAAAACCTGGGAAGTTAACATCGTTACGTGGTGGGCAAGCAATCGCTAAAATTGTAATTTAGGTTAGATTCACCACCACATATATAACAAGTTTATATATAATAATATTTTTCACATATAATAACATAGGAGAAAGACATGAAAGACCATTTAATGGACTTAGTGAAGCATACCCATGACTTGGGTACAATCGGATTAATCAAAATAACAGGGGACGACATCACCACAAGCATCGACGGCATGGCGGACGACCAAACGGTCGTGTTGAATGCTAAATTCTCATCACCTATTGCAGAATTCAACGGTGTATTCGGTATGCCGAATTTAAACAATTTAAAAACAATCTTAAATACACAAGAATATAAAAGTGATGCGGCGATTACAGTCACAAGACAAGATAGAAATGAAGAAAATATTCCAGTTGGGTTACATTTTGACAACAAGAATAGTGATTTTTCAAATGATTATCGTTTTATGTCAAGTGAAATGGTTCAGGAACAACTTAATGTAGGTACGTTTAAAGGTGCCAAATGGGATGTTACATTTGCCCCAACCGAACTTAATATTCAACGACTTAAAATGCAATCACAAATTAATCCATCTGAGACTAAATTCAATACATCGACTGTTGATGGGGATTTAATAATCTCAATCGGTGACCACAGTAATCATAATGGAAATTTTGTATTCCAATCAAAAATCGATGGAACCTTATCTAATTCTAGAAGTTGGCCAATTAAACCGATTATTAACATACTTAGTTTAGATGGTGAAAAAACTATGAAAATCAGCGACCAAGGTGCCACTAAAATTATAGTTGATAGTGGATTGGCAGTATATAATTACATAATTCCTGCATTGAGTAACTAATGATTAGAGATTTTAAAAATCACTTAGAACCAATGGATGTTGAATTCTATGTTGGTAAACAACAGGGGAATTCCATTGTCAATGGGTTCAGCACGTTGTACGTGGTCGGTGAGCCCGATATCGAAAATATTTCAAGAAGATTGACACAATACAGTGGTGAAGATGAAATAATACATATTTTCTTTGGTGCTAGTCATAGTTTTAAAGTCAGTACATTCGAAGAAATGGTAGATTGGGTTTCCACGATTCAACACTTTTTAACATTGGACTATTGGTGCACATTGGATATGGATGTATCCTTGGTTAATTTCATACATGAAACTGACCTGAGTTCATGGAACAGATTTATACCGACTTTATCGGTTAAAATACCATACATAAGGGATTTGGGATACAATGCTATTGTAAAGATTGATGATTCTGAATACCAATATTCAAACAATGGAGTGTGGAATCATAGAATTCATGACTTAATGTCACCCGAATCGTTCACGCCGTGGGATGCATACAATGGTGATGTTATTGTTAGGGAGAACATGGATGACGAAGAATCCATTTGATGCGATAAGAGATTTCGAAAATGCACTATCAGATTACACGGGTGCCCCTTACGTAATAACTACTGATTGCTGTACACATGCTATCGAATTGTGTTTTAGATATAAAAAATACAATTCAGTTACTGTACCGAAACATACGTATTTAAGTGTTCCAATGGTATTTCATAAATTGAATATCCCATATACGTTAATTGACCAAAGTTGGAACAATGAGTACAACTTTGGATTCACAAATATATGGGATAGTGCTAGATATCTAATGCCACAAATGCACAAACCAGGTCAAATGCAATGTTTAAGTTTTGGTAGAACCAAACCTTTAGAGATAGGGCGAGGTGGTGCTATTCTAACTGATGATAAAAATGCCTACGATGCATTGAAAAAAATGAGTTATGACGGGCGTGATTTAAGTATATCACCATGGGAGAAGCAACAATCATTTAGCATTGGGTATCATTATAGGATGTTGCCAGAAGAATGTATTATTGGATTAACTAAATTAAATAACAACGACATCACCCATTCAAGTAAATACACTTATCCAGATTTATCGACTATAAGCATTACTTAAATATGAACAAAACATATTGTGTTCTACCATGGGTTCACATGCACGTCAAACCGAACAAAGATGTGCATCTTTGTTCAAGAAAATCAATACCATTGGGAAACTTAAACGACATTACCCCCACTGAACTATTCAATTCTGGCGAAATGAATGGCGTTAGAGAGCGAATGAATCAAGGAAAGTGTGTTGCTGGTTGTGAAAAGTGCTATCACGAGGAAGAAATCAACAATGGGAAAAGTCTAAGAACTTTTATGAACAATTGGTTTGAAAATCTTCTATTTAAAGACACGATACTACCTTGGAAAGAAGGATTCCTGAACGATGTTGACCAATCAGATATATCTGTATTCAGTGAATTAAAACCAAGTATCAAGTGGGTTGCATTACATGCTTCTAACGTATGTAACTTGGCATGTAGGGGGTGTTACAGCCTGTTAAGCACTAAATGGCGGAAGGATGAAGTGAAACTAGGAATCAACCCGTACCCATTACAAAACTCAAAGTTAAATGAGTTCGGGTTTGATTTCAACGAGATTGATTTCATTACGATGTACGGGGGTGAACCATTCTATATGAAGCAGAATGATGAACTCACAGAGATGGTCAAAAACGATAAACATATTGGGGATAAGATATTACAGTATTTCACCAATGGAATGATTCTACCATCGGATGATACATTTAAGATTTGGAAAAGTATTAAAAAATTACATCTTATTATTAGTATTGATACATACGGAGATGCCAACGATTATTTTCGCCATGGAAGCAAATGGGATGTCATTGCCACTAATCTAAAATTGTACATATCTGAATCTAAGAAGTACGATTGGGAATTAAGGATTAGTACGTTGATTAATATATACAATATTGATACGTTGGATGTTCTGCATAATTGGTTAATTACCCAAGGTATTAAAGAACAGAATATTGACTACAATCTATGTATATACCCACAGGAATTGGATATTCGTAACCTACCACAAGAATATAAAGATTCTGTACTAGATAAGTACAGAACTATTAAATTGCCATCAGTTCTAATTAACATGGTTACTAATCAACTTAATTCAGAATCCAATATAGACTTCATCGCATCAAGTGCATTCTCAAGGAAATTGGATGAGATGCGTGGTGAAGTTAACCCAATCGAATCATTAAAAGTATACATGAATAATTGTTAAAAACGTACAAAATTAAACAGGAGAATCGGTCTATGAATGAGAAAGCAAAGGAACTACTAGAAGATGCATTTGCCCCAAAGAATGAATGTAGTATTTGTGGGAGTGAGTACGATGAAGATGAAGGTGGTATCCAAGGTCATTTCGGTATATGCCCTGTCACATTCTGCGTTTGGTGTTACAGTTCCATCGTCGATATGGTGTGCCAAACAAGTGAATGTTGTGATGAAGAATGACATACGACGTAGTGGTTGGTCTTCTTTTTAGATGTAAATCTACATTATCGGTAAATACAATGAATTTAATATTTGGCGCACTAATGAAGGATACACTTTTAACAACACTAATTACAATGTTGTTTTTATTAATTTTGGTATTTGGGGGAGCGTTATTAATAGTTGCTATATCAATTATAGTACCATTGGCACTGCTACAATGCATGTTCAACTCAAACCCCAATAATATTAATACAAAAAATGAAAGCATATAAATTATTTAGAGTATTAAAAAGTGGGGAAATAACTTCGTTGTTTATCAATAAAAAAGAACGCCTTAACTTGGACACTTGGTTAAAAGCAGAAAGTTTTCCTACTAAAGGATTTAAGTTACGTCCGTATTGGCATTGCACTAGTAAACCAGAAGCACCACACTTATCAAATAAGGGGCGCGTATGGATGGAAATTGAAATGGATGGTCATGAGGAATTCAAACGTCCTCAGAGTCAAGGTGGCATATGGTATCTAGCAGACAAAATTAAAATCATTGGTAATGTTTATCCAACACCCATGATACCAATGGAATAATCTAGGAGATATATCATCATATGCGTAGACTAATAACATCAGGTTGTAGTTTCACAAAGCATTGTTGGAATACATGGGCGGATTACATTGGTAAAGATTACGATTGGCACAAGCAACTAGGAATCGGTGGGTCAGACAATGCCAACATCGCTAGGCGAGTAATATCAACTGTAAAAAAGAACGACACTGTTATTATTATGTGGACAGGATACGATAGATGGAATTTCTATAATTCAGAATGGGAATACGATGGATGTCTAGTTGGCAATAAGAACTTCTACACCAATCACTACAGTCCAATAGAACGGTTCACAACTACAATGGATTACATGCAGATGATTGACAATCATTCCAAACTCATTGGATACACATGTCATCACTTCAATGCATTTCCTTGGTTTCTTTCAGAGGTACAAAAAACTATACCGAATGATATTATCGATGTGTATGAATCATACGACATTGATAACAATTACGTATTATCATCAAGTCTAATGGATTTCCAAGAGGACAACAATGATACAACAGTGTCACACAAATATGATAAAAATGACACCCACCCCACCCCACTAATTCATTGGATGTATTTAAACAAAGTAATGAAACCTTTATTGGGGTTACCACCCAATGCTACTAATGATATTCCAAACCATATAATTAAAGAACAAGAAGATGTACTGAATGGAATAGTTCTATAAAAATATGTTAAAAGTATATTTAACATGAAATGACTTGACCGAAATAATCATTTAGGTTATAATACCCCCATACTTAATAAAAAAGGAGTACGGGAATGATTACTTTAGGGAAGTCAATCAGAACAATTTTAATCACGGCATCAATTGCATTCATGACAGGTTGCGGAGGCGGTGGCGGCGGTGGCAATGTGCAACCAACTCCACCACCCGTACAAGAGGATGTAATCACATGGACAAACGGTGTGTATGACCCTTGGGTACGAACAAGTCAAGGCGTAGAATCAAGTGCAAATTGCACAGTTGACATTTACTCACAAAAGGTTTGGTGGGAGAAGAATATCAATGGCGTTCCGACTGGGATTAAAGGTACATTGATTAGAACTGATACAGAAGAAAGAAACGAACAATGCACTGAACCAACACCAGAACCAATTACTTTAGTTAAAACTACAAGCAGTACAGCAACAACAAATTCAAGCACAGTTGCTAATCCTGTAATCAATACAACAAACACTACAGAAGATAGAACAAGCACTGATAGCAACGGTAGCACAGTTGTTAAGACATACGTTGTCTACGTAGACAAAACTACAACTACAACAACGACAACGACAGTAGCGACAACGACAACGGTTAAGACATACAGTGATAATAGCGTAGTTACAACTGTTGCTGACCCTGTTACAACTACAGAAACATCAGACGCAGTAACAACTACTACTAGAGAAGAATTAACTAAAACAGTAGTAACAGCAAATGTTAAAAGTACAAATGATGTTGATACAACAACTACAACAGAAGTAAATGGAACACCATCAACTAAGACTACTAGTACAACTGAAAATAGAGATAGCACTGATAGCAACGGTAGCACAGTAACTAAAACGTACAAGGTTTACACAGACACAACAACTACGCCAATTACTGTAACAACAACAGTAACTACTACTAAGACCACGTTAATGACAGATGGTACTAGTTCAAGCGAAGTTACTAAGACAAGTTCAAGCGATACACTTGTGCTTGATGTAGTGGTTGCTACTAGAGAAGAACTAGTTAGCACAACAGTTATTCCTAATACAGTAAGTTCAAGCGATACCAGTAGTTCTTCAATCACTGCAAGCGATAGTGACCCTGTAGTAACAACAACTACTGCTAATGAAACACGTACTTCAACTGACAGTAATGGAAGTACAGTTATTAAGGTCTTCAAAGTTTACACCGATGCATCAGCGGTAACTACCACTACAGTAACCATAGTAACAACTACACGCACGTACCTGTTAACTGATGGCACAGGCACAAGCGAAGTTATTGGAACTAGCACAAGTTCTGCTACTGCTGTTAATGTAACAACTTCAAATAGAGAAGAACTAGTTAGCACTAGCGTAACTGTTAATGTAAAAAGCACAAGTGATGCTGACACTACATCTACATCAAGTGTAACAGGGACGACAGTAATTGCACTAGGGACATCAAGTACTACAGAAAATAGAACTAGCACAGACGACAACGGAAGCACTGTTGTTAAAACCTACACTATCTACTCCGACACATATACAACACCAGTTACTACAACTACAACCGTAACTACTACTAGAACTACTACTTGGACAGACAACTCAACAACAAGCGAAGTTATTAAAACAAGTTCAAGTGACTCAATAAATAACACTGTAACAACAGCAACTAGAGAAGAATTAACCAATACTGTGGTTACACCGAATGTTGCAAGTACTTCGACCATTTATAAAAATGAACGAACTGCAAATACAGAAAGTGAACTAATCTCAGAATTGTACGGCACTAACTCAGATGTTGTTCCTGTAGGAACTGATGCCGATGGAAATACACAATACCAATCAGTAACATTATATTACTACAGTTGGCATAATGTTGTTTCTAGTACGGTACTTAAAGACAAGTACACTAGAACAACGTACACAGATGGTGCAGTAGTTGATAGTTTAGTAACTGCTGATATTGCTTCACCTACAACAACTACTAAAGAATATTTACTAGACCCATGGGGTGGAAAAAAGACAACTACGCAACGTGTTCCAATAGGCGAAACATTTGTTGGTAACCCTGTTGCTCCTGGAGATAGCAGTGGTTCATCGGGTGTTTACACATATAAGCAACGTACTGCTAATCACAGCACAAGTAACTACAATGCAACCACGTACTACAATGATGTTGCGCTAGGTACACCAACCGCAGGAGTTAATAACGATCCTGCAACGTACGAAACTACAGAGGCAGAAAATGGTGCAACACTAGTAACATATGCAAACCATGCTTATTCAAGAGGTTGGACTGGCAAGGGCTCTACTGCATTAATTATGGATACAGGTATTGACCAAGACCACCCCGAATTTGTGGACAAAGTTAAATATCTTTGGGATGCTGGTTACGACACTGCGTACGAAGATGAAAATGGACACGGAACGCACGTAGCAGGCATTGTATCTGCTAATAAAGATGGCGTTGGAATCCACGGTGTTGCGTACGACACCGACTTAGCCATTGCTAAGATTGGTGAAGCGAATGGTATTAGTCTATCAGCGGCAAGAGAAGCACTACAATGGGCAAAGCAGTACGATGATATTGTAGTTGCTAACTTGAGTGCAAATACATCATATAGTTCATCGTATAAGTCTAATATGACAGACCAAGGCAACGGTGTATTTACAAATGACCATGCCATTTACGGTGGTAGCAATTATTACAATTTAGAAACTGCAAGTTCTTGGAAAAATGTTATTCCGGATGAACTTGTACTAGTAGTTGCGGCAGGCAATTCAGGGAATGATTACGTACAAAATCCTGCAACATTTGCAAGTGCTACTGACAGTAATGGCGACTTGGAACTAGATGGTAGAATGCTTGTAGCAGGCAACTGGAACACAAGTACACAAACAATCGACGGTGCCAAGTCTGGACATGTGTGTAAGGATTACACAACACAATGTAATGACACATATAAAACAAGTGACTTTTACTTACTTGCGCCTGGAACAAACATCAACAGTACTTACTTAAATGGAGAGTACAAAAAAATGTCAGGAACAAGTATGGCGGCACCTGTTGTTACTGCAGGTGTATCAATTGTACATCAAATGTGGCCTTACATGAAAGGTAAGAATATTGCACAGGTACTATTACAAACTGCTGATAAGAACTTATCAAATTACAGTGTTACTACACACGGACAAGGACTTATAGACTTAGACAAAGCAACTCAACCAATTGGTGGCTTGGGTATTAGTACAACAGGGCGTACAGGTGATGTAGCACCACTAAGTGGGCATATTGCAGTTAGCGGTGTCGACGGAGCAGTTGTTAGTTCTGTTAGTGCAGTTGAT
>Ga0257119_1001357_pt1 | contig 17326 bp, 14 predicted proteins | sample SI112_200mmetaG_FD_190179 | JGI IMG/M metagenome (GOLD analysis project Ga0257119, IMG submission 190179) | Marine microbial communities from Saanich Inlet, British Columbia, Canada - SI112_200m | ecosystem: Environmental > Aquatic > Marine > Inlet | place: Canada: British Columbia | collected... | reverse complement strand
ACAACCGCAGCGATGGGCAAGGGATTTGCTATTGGGTCAGCTTTGTTGACAGCGTTAGCGATGTTCTCTGCTTATTCTGAGCAGGCCGGAATAAAAGTTTTAAATTTATTAGATCCTTTTGTTATGGCTGGGATGTTCATTGGTGGCGCAATGCCATTTTTGATTTCTGCATTAACAATGCGTTCTGTTAGCAGTGCTGCCATGAAAATGGTAATGGAAGTGCGTCGTCAATTTAAAACGATAAAAGGGTTGATGGAAGGCACAGCTGAGCCAGATTACAAGCGTTGTGTAGAAATTAGTACTCAAGCTTCTTTAAGGGAGATGATACTTCCCGGAATTGTAACCGTTACTGTTCCTATTGCAGTGAAGTTTATTTTTGGCTCACATGGAGCGATGGCTGTTGGAGGTCTTCTTGTTGGCGCAACCGTTGTTGGAGTTTTGCTTGCTCTTATGATGGCAAACGGTGGTGGAGCTTGGGACAATGCCAAAAAGTATATAGAGACTGGAGAACTTGGCGGAAAAGGCTCTGATGCTCACAAGGCTGCTGTAATTGGTGATACGGTTGGTGATCCATTTAAGGATACTTCTGGACCAGCGCTAAACATTTTAATTAAACTGATGTCGATAGTTTCATTGCTACTAGCTTCAATTGGTTAATTTGTTTTGTTCAAAATTGGTAAAATGAGAAAAACCGCTCGTAATTACGGGCGGTTTTTTTGTTCAAATTTTTATAGATTTTAAGTTTGTAAAAAAAAAACAATGATTAGTGTTATCTGGCCAGGATTTTAAAAAACTTCTTAAAAAAGTTGTTGAAGTTTCTTTTTAAATATTGTTATCGTCTTTATTGAAAAGGGATAATTTAAAAAAGAGGGAAGGAGTATGTTAGTTAAATCTGTTTGGTTATCACACTCCTGGGGATTTTTGGTAAAGCTGTTGATAATATTCTTAGCTGTTTTGTTTGCGCCTAAATTATTTGTTTATCAAAAAGCAGTTGAGCACCAAGAGATGTTGATACAAGAAACTTTGTGAATCTTCTTCCTTATTTGAAAACATACGTTCCAAAACAAAATAGTTGGCTGGCCACCAACTATTTTGTTTTGGTTTAGATCGATAAAAGTTTGATCATAGTCTATTTAAAAAGATTTTTTTATCTTTCTAAATACTCCTTTTATTTGTCCTAGTAACTTGGTTACGAAGGATTCTTTCTTTTTTTGTTTTGTTGTTTCTTTTGCTTCATTTTTTTCTTTTGTTGTAATCGCATTTTTTACAAATTCTTTCATTTGTTTTCTGTCAACATACCCAACTTTTTTTGCAACTTCTTTGCCTTTTACAAGGACCATTATAGTTGGAAGGTACTCGATGTTGAGTTTTTGAGAGAGAGATTGAAACTTACTTGTTTCTGCTTTTGCAAAATTTACATTTTTCATATTCTCAGATACAACTTCGAATATCGGTATCATTCTTTTACAAGCTCCGCAAAAGTCTGCATACCATTCAATTACAAGGGGTTTTTTGTCGTTAATTAATTTTCTAAGATGCTTTTTTGATGTAACCTCTATGGCTTTTGTAAGTGCATTTTGTGCGTATATAGCAATAAGAAGTGTTAACAAAAGTTTGAAAATTTTATTCATAGACTGTTCCTTTTTAAAAAAATAAAAAACAATAAGATTTTTTTTCGGTTTTTGCCCGAGTATTTTTAAATAATTTAACAAAAAAATTGCATTTTTCCATGTTCTTGGTAAAAACAGCTAAATGCTTTCTCATGTTTATAGCTGAGTGAAGGGGTATGATGACAAAACTAAAGTTTTCTTACAAAAATACATGTGGTGTAGATAAAAAATTATTATCTTCCATAGCAGAGGACCTTTCTCCGGTATTGAAAAAGATTAAAAAAATAAGAGGTAAGGGATATAACTTAGACTATGGGTCAATCAATTTGCCTGGTGACACAGATATTCTTTCTTCTGTCCAGGAAGTTGTTTGTCAGAAAAGAATGCTTGATCCAAGTACATTGATAGTAATTGGGATTGGTGGATCTAATTTGGGTGCTATGGCTGTTCACGAGGCCATAAACGGCTTGCTGTATAATGATTTAGATCCTCATCTCAAAATATATTTTGCAGATACAACCGATCCAAATTTTATTTTATCTCTCACAGAAATCGTAGAAAAAGAGATTAAACAGGGGCGACCTGTTTTATATAATGTTGTTACAAAGTCCGGGTCTACAACAGAAACGATTGCAAACTTTGAAGTTTTGCTTCAGGTTCTAAGAAAATACTTCCCAAAAGAATATGGAAAGTACATTGTTGTTACAACCGAAAAAGAGTCAAAGCTTTGGAAGTATGCTCAGTTGAAGGGTATGTCGACGTTAGAATGTTTTGTTGGTGGTCGTTATTCTGTTTTAAGTTCTGTCGGACTATTTTCGTTAGCTATGGTTGGAGTGGATGTAAAAGGTCTATGTGCTGGAGCGGATTCTTTTTTGAATGTTGGCTTATCTGATGATTTTGAAAAAAATTATTCTGTTTGTAGTGCCTCAATTTTGTATGCTCATTACAGACGCTCTGTCTTTGTACACGATACGTTTGTTTTTTCAAAACAACTGCGAGCCCTAGGGGCTTGGTATTGTCAGCTTATGGCTGAAAGTACCGGAAAAAAATATGATTTATCAGGAAAAGAGGCTAATTGTGGAATGCTTCCTACTGTGTCGGTTGGATCAACAGATTTGCATTCTTTGTACCAGTTATACATGAGTGTTGAAGATAGGTTTGTTACAACTTTTGTTACTGTTGGCAGATTTCCTACCAACATATCAGTACCAGATTGTAAGCATTTTGAGGATATTGCCCCAAGAATACAAAAAAAACCACTATCAAGAATTCTAGATGCCATTGCAAACGCAACAAAATTAACCTATGAGAAAAACAATTCTTATTTTATGAGCATTGAGCTGCCAGAAATAAGTTCTTTTGTAATAGGGCAATTTTTACAATTTAAAATGCTAGAGACAATGTTTCTTGGATTTTTGTTAAACATAAATGTATTTGATCAGCCAAATGTTGAACAATACAAAACAGAAGTTAAAAGAATATTAACTGACGGATAGAAAGCTTGGATTTATCTTGCGACAAATCCTCTCTTCCATTCATGTCGCCTCCGTGTTGCGTTTCTCGCGCTAAGTCTATTTGTGCCTAAGCTTATTGCTTTTGGTTTGGTCGTGCATCGAGTTTCGGAGTACATTGATGGGGGTTCAGGAAGGGGAATAGATAGGCATCCGACTCTATAACTATTTTGTGGTGGCTCTGCGACGGGGCTTTCGCCAATTTCAATTGGAGCACAAAGGATTAGCATGTTGGTCGTCATTAAATATATTAGAAATGGTATTATTTTCATGTTTTGAGTGTTCCCTAATAAATATTTTATCTATTCTGTACTTGCCGCCAAAATAGCTGTAACTTCGAGATCATCCCTGGGCATTTCTCCATCTTTACCCTCAGCGTGTTCTTCTTCCCCGCCTTCTGCCATTAGTCTTGGAGCGGCTACTGGTCTCCTTTTATCTTCAGGTTCTAAATGGCTAAAAAATACAAGGGGCTGAGGAGGTCTTGGAGAAACTGACATGCATCCAACTCTTACGTGCCCTGTTCGTGAGGGTGCCCTATAGTCACCGCATGGTGGTTCGAGTTCAAATACAGGGCAAAAAAGTTTTGTACAATACTGAAAAAATAAAATTGAAAAAAGGAACCAACGTGTCTTATTCATTCAAGCCTTTATAATGCAAAATTTAAAAACAAACTTATATGCTAATTAAAATTCTATCATTTTTGTTCAATTTTTCTACATTTTTCTTTTTTTTAAAGGATTTTTTGTTGTTTATTGTTTGTACTGTTTTTCCGTTTTTTTTAAGGATCATGGCCATTGCCGTTATTGTATTGTTGGGCAAAAGAATAGCTTTATAGTTTTGCAAAACTATTGTTATTTCCTGTTTAATTGATTCTAATTTTGTTTCTGGTCTTTTTTCAGAAGTCGTTTGATTGGCAAGGTATATGTTTTGTACATTCGTTTTTTGAAAAAATTGTGTAATTTGTTCATCCAAATTTTTTTGTTGTTCCGTAAAAATTAGATGATCTATTGTTGTTGAGCCGGTTCTTTTTATTGTTTCTGGAATTACGTTGTACTCTATTCGTGGAGCAGAGAGATTTTTTCCTGAGATTACCAAAATTGATTGTTTTGCGATGTTTCCGACATATAAATTCACTCGTCCAACTTTAAAGTGTTGCAGCTTGTCGCTATTAACTGGAATCAATTTAGCCAAAAAAATTCCGGAGAAAAAAAGAATGCTAAGAAAAATAATACTTTTTCGTGGGTGTATTGTTTTTGGGTTGAGAAGTACTATAACTGCGGCAGTGGGAATTAACCATAATAATATTACGGATCTAAGTGGAAATCCAATGAGCCAAGAGTTTGATCCACAACCTGTAAAAAAGTTCCAGGCTTGTGTTATGTACTCAAGCAAAATGATTAGCCATTGGTTTGGTATGGAAGCTATCTCAGAAAAAAAAATTAAAGATGAAACAAACAAAAATATTGTTAAAAACGGGGCAAAAATTATATTACCGAAAATACTTGCTGCAGAAATTGGGATTCCCCAATGAGTCAAAATTGGCAAAGAGACAATTGAGACAAAGAGATGAGCTTGAAGTATTCGTGTTAATTTATTTTTTACTCTGATGGAGAATGAAATTTTATGTTTTTTGTTCATCATTTACGTAGAAATTGTATTTTGTATGTACAACAGATTGTCAATTATTATAACCTTAAAACTTAAATTTTTTAAAATAAAACTTTTTTTATTGCCATTTTAATAGTCTGTTTTTTTTGTTTTCTATATTTTGTTGCGGTTTTAGATCTTTTTTGTTATTAATGGTCCGTAAGATGCTTAAATATTTGTTGGGGGTACGTTTCGCTTGAGTTTATGCTTCATCTCTGTGCCCTACTAGCATTTATTTTTGTTTTTATAAGATAAGAATTTTGTGGAGGCGTTCGACTGCGCAGTTGATTTAAAAATTGAGGGTGTGGCTTTTTGTGGTTGGGTATGAAAAGGAGTTAAAATATGGGACGTTTTGTTGTTTATTTAACAATGCTGTTTTCTTTGTTGAGTGTGGCTGTATCTAAAAATTTTTGTATAGATTTTCTCAGGAGTGATTTTACTTTTTTACAAACGAATGCAACTGGAATAGAGTTGGGTTGTGAAAGTATGTTTAAAAAGTGTGCCGATGGTGGTGGTTCAGGAGACGGTGGGGGAGGTACTGAAGGTGATGAAGGTGGAGATGTAGATTGTCCGATTGGTGATCCTGGAACTCCTTGTGGGTCCTAAGTGTTAAAGGAAAAAATATGAAAAAAATATTATATATTGTTTTTGGCTTTGTGCTATTGGTTTTTTTTGTATCTTTGACTCCAAAGGTTTTGAGCCGGCCGGGTCCCGAGGTAAAAAGAAAGAGTGGTCCGTCGTATAAAAGAAAAGCTCCAAAACCAATAGACACAAAACTTGACGGTGGTCGTAGGCGTGTTCGGATAAAAGTCAGAGGTCAATATCAAGATCCTGGATCTCCTGGAGGTGATTCTGGAGATGAGTGTCCTATAGATGACGGTGGGACTCCTGGTGGAAGTTCGTAAAAGGAGTTATTGTATGAAAAAAGGTATAATCTTATTCTTAAGCATCGTTTTTTTTGTTTTTAGTCATATCTTCTTTTGTGAATGTGTGGCTAACAAGGAAGCAAATAAAAAAACATCAAGAAGAGTTTCTGGCAGCGGAAAACGTTTTGATAAAACGTGTCCTATAGGGCGTAGGCCCAGTTCTGACGAGGACGAAGACTTTGGTGATGAGTCCGATGGTGATGACGGCGATTGTCCTATTGAGTGAGAACCGATCTTGAGATAGTTTACAGGGCCGTGCGCAGGTAAATTATAATTGCTTTTGTCGCTATTTTGTTATACAGTTTGCTAGGTCTGGATTTGCAATTCTGTGCAAACTTAGATTTTTAAAGGGGTGAGGGTAAGTGTTTTTAGATTCTTAACCCCTGTTGTCAAAAGGGCATTCTGTGAGAAAAAAACTTATTCTTTTATTACTTGTTTTTATTCCGATATTTTTTGAATCTTTTGGGGTTATTGGTGAGCGCGGAAGAAAAAAAATTAACGCATTGAAACGTATTTATGGTTCTTCGCGTGTTGGTGGACGCAAATTAAAAGCAAGAAAGGTGAAAGCCTTTAAGCCACGGAGTTTGAGGGTTATTATTCCAAGAGGAAGAGGTTTTCGTTCTGGAGGACTTGGTACTGGCGATTCTAGCTCTTCTGGCGATAGCTGTGGAGTAGACACTGTAACACCAAACTGTAGAAGGCCTCACGCCAGACGATTTTTTAGCTGAAGGTCCAAAATTTATTTTTAATGGAGAGAGCTAATGAAAGATCAAGCAAAACTACATTTTTTGCGTTGTAAGGCCTACAATTTACGAAGGCTTTCGGTTATTTCAACCTCTCATGCTGGATCTGGCCATCCAACAACTTGTTTATCTGCTGCGGATATTGTCGCGGCACTTTTTTTTGATGCAATGCAGTTTGATGCCGTGGATATTTCTGATCCGAATAATGATAGATTTATTCTTTCAAAAGGCCATGCGGCTCCTCTTTTGTATGCGGCGTGGCAGCAGGTTGGGGTAGTTTCTGAAGATGATCTTCTCAAGCTAAGATCGCTTGGTTCTCCGTTAGAGGGGCATCCAACAAAAAGATTTGCTTACACTGAAGCGGCAACCGGTTCTTTGGGTTGTGGATTGTCTGTTGGTGCTGGAATGGCGTTGGCTGGACGTGTAGATGGTCTTGATTATAGAACTTACGTATTGCTAGGTGATGGTGAAATTTCTGAAGGGGCAATATGGGAAGCTGCACAGTTTGCCTCGCATTATAAACTTTCAAATCTAATAGGTATTGTTGATTGTAATCGTTTGGGGCAAAGTGGCCAAACTCAAGCTGGACACAATATTGATGTTCACAAAAATCGCTTTGAGGCATTTGGTTGGAGAGTGTTTGTTGTTGATGGTCATGATATGTTGCAGCTTATTAATGTTTTGCGTGATGCAAAAATGGAACGACAGAAGCCTGTCATGATTTTGGCAAAAACGGTCAAAGGGTTTGGCATTGATTTGTCAGAAAACAAAAATGGTTTCCATGGAAAAACGTTTAAAAAAGATAATCTTCCAGAGGTTTTGAATGAATTAAAGAGTCGATTTGCAAAGGACTTTTCGCATTGTGAGCCAAAAGCATGTCAACCAAAAAAGGTTGTTTTCTCAGAAAGAAAAGATAAGCAATATAAAAAGATAAGTCTAAAAGACTCGTCATATTCCATAGATGACTCTGTTGCAACCCGTAAGGCTTTTGGCCATGCACTTGTTGGTTTAGGAGGGGCCGAGAATGGAGTTGTTGTTCTTGATGGTGATGTTAAAAGTTCTACCTTCACAGAATTATTTGAAAAAGACTTTCCCAAAAGATTTTTCCAATGTTTCATAGCTGAGCAAAATATGGTTGGAGTTGGTGTTGGGTTGGCTTCAAGAGGTAAGATATCGTTTATATCAACGTTTAGTGCTTTCTTTTCCAGGGCATTTGATCAAATTAGAATGACGCCACTTGGCGGACAAGCATTGCGGTTGGTCGGTTCTCATGCTGGGGTTTCTATAGGAATGGATGGCCCTTCTCAGATGGGGTTGGAAGATTTGGCATTAATGCGGTCTTTGCCGGATTCAGTTGTTTTGTATCCGTCCGACGGAGTTTCTGCTCACCGGTTGGTTGAGGAAATGGCCAATTACCATGATGGCATTAGTTACATGCGTACAACTAGAATGGCTACACCTATTGTGTATTCTAATAATGAAAAATTTAATATAGGTGGGTGCAAGGTTTTACGTTATTCAAAAAGTGATGTTGCTTGCGTAATAGGTGCTGGAGTTACCCTTTGCGAAGCATTAAAGGCCTATGATAAACTGCAAAAAGATGGTATTTCTGTTTCAGTTATTGATTTGTATAGTATAAAGCCGTTTGATGAAAAAACAGTTCTCTCTGTTGCTAAAGCCTCGTGTCTTAACGTTGTTACAGTTGAAGATCATTATGTGGCAGGTGGAATTGGAGAGATGATTAGCTCGGCTTTGTGTAATTATGGTGTTGATGTTTTTAAACTGGCGATAAATGAATTACCTCGATCTGGAAGGCCAGAAGAGTTACTAGCACATTATGGAATTGATGCTAATTCTATTGTTAAAACTGTCAAAAAATTAGTTGCGAAGTAAGTCGATTACGTTCGACTACGCACCCTAATGTGTGTTTCGCTCAGTACGAATGGCCATGATAATTTATTTTAGTAGAAAGTCCGTTTTCCCGTTTGTATCTGTATGTTTATTTAAGTGTCATTCTTATTTCGTCAATTGATGATCCGGAATAAACTGATTTGTCTATATTTTGTATTAATTCTGGAAGTTGCTTTAAAAAACGGGTTAACAAAAAGTCTAGGTGTGTCAGCCTTCTTCTTGGGAAGCTAACTTCAATTTGGCGCAGTTTTTCTGATGGTTTAAAGTGCCGGTGTGAAAAGAACATTTGTGGTTTTGGAATTTTTTTTAGTGTTATGTTAGAAATTCCATCGTTAATCATCTCTGAAAGCTCTTTTATTCCTTGTGGGTCAATTACTTGTATAATGTCTGCGTGTGAGTGAATTGCATACACGGTTTTAAACGTATCAGAGTTTATCAAATGAGATGTTTTTTCTTGTACTGGGCAAGCGAGCATAATAAGCTTGTCGATTTTAATATTCAATTTTTTGCAGTCTGCCATATTTAAAACAATGTTTCCACCGTGACTATGGGTTATAAGATTAACTTTAGTCTCTGGGTCATATGAGCTAATTAGAGATTCGAGTTCAGCTTTAAATTTTTCTGCCGCCTGTTTTCTCTCAATAAAGCTCAATTTTCCGTTCCAGCCAAATAGATAAAAATTTTCGATTGGAAAGTGTTTGCTGTCAGCTTTTGAAAGTGTGCTTACGACCTCTTTAAAATGAAGATTGTCGTTTATTTCTGTTGCTTTTACAAGGCCCTGTGGACAAGAAAAAAAGTTTTTTATAAATTCTGGCTTAAAGATTAGATATTCTAAAGGAGTTGTTCCGTGAATAAAAACCGTAATTGTAGATTTCATATAAGCTCTTTTGTTTAAAAACAATTTTTTTGTTTTTTATTTATTGTTGATTTTACTCATTCTAACATCAATTTTTTGTTGGGCAATATCAATGTGTAAAAGTCGAATTAAATTGGCTTTTTTTATGTTTAGGACTAAAATCAAAATTAGATAAGCTTCATTTAATTTGAAAGGGCTGGCATGGATAAAATGATTTATATATGGGTAGTAATTGCGTTTCTTGGATTAATTTTTGAAATGGGTAGTCCTGGTTTATTTTATTTCCTATCTTTTTCATTTGGTGCACTTTTGGCAGCATTGGTTGCATTCTTTTCAGAATCACTAGTTGTTCAAGGAATTGCTTTTATAATTGGAACTGGCGTTGCGTTGGCATTTCTAAAGTATTGGCTCAATGCAAAATTTTATTTTGAGGGTAAGCCAGGATACAAAAGCAATATTTATGCATTGCAAGGTAAAAAAGGATACGTAACTGTGGGAATAGGAAAACATAAAGTTGGCCAAGTTAATCTTAATGGACAAATTTGGATTGCTCAATCTGTTAAGAAAGAACCCATTGTAGTGGGTACAGATGTTCGCATTGTTCGTGTTGAAGGGTGTCGACTGATTGTAGATGTTAATAGTGAAGATAGCGGTGACAACGAAGAAATTTCGAAAGGATAATTATGGTATTGTTACATGAATTTGGATTTGTATTTGCAGCTATTGTTCTGTTTTTTTTCGTTTTCTTGATGAAAGGAATGTATCTTGTTCAGCAGGCAGAAACGCTAGTTGTAGAACGTTTTGGTAGATTTTTTAGGGTTTTGGGCCCAGGATTACACTTTGTTGTTCCGTTTATAGATTCGCCAAGAAAGGTTTTGTGGACATTTGTAAGATGTGTTGACGGAAAACGTTATCATAGATTTGTTAAGGTTGTAGATAAAATAGATTTGCGTGAATCTGTATATGATTTTCCAAAACAAAATGTTATCACAAAAGACAATGTAACAATAGAAATTAATGCTCTTTTGTATTACCAAATCACTGATCCAAAAGCTGCCGTTTACGAAGTTAATAATCTTCCAGAGGCAATAGAAAAGCTAACACAAACAACTTTGCGTAATGTAATTGGCTCCTTGGATCTTGATGAATCATTGGTTTCGCGTGATCAGATTAATGAAAAGCTTCGTCTTATTTTGGATGAAGCTACTGACAAATGGGGCGTTAAGATAAACCGTGTTGAACTACAAGAGGTTAATCCTCCAATTGATATTCGTCAGGCAATGGAAAAACAAATGAGAGCTGAGCGTGATCGCCGTGCAATTATTTTGGAGTCTGAGGGTAAAAAGAGAGCAGCTATTTTGGAATCTGAAGGTGTTAAAGCATCTGAGGTATTACGAGCAACAGGTAAAGCAGATGCACAGGTAATTCAGGCTACCGCGGAAGCTGAAGCTCGTATAAAAATTGCTGAGGGTGAAGCCAAAGTAATAAGCTTGATTCAAAAATCTGTTCCAAATGCAGATCCTCTACCTTATTTGATAGCGAGTAAATACATAAAAGCATTGCCAGAGTTGACAAAAGGTCATGATAACAAGCTTATTATTCTTCCTTATGAATCAAGCTCGTTGATTGGGTCTTTGGCATCAGTAAAAACGATGTTTGAAAATATAAAGAATTAATAGTTAAATATAAAACTGCTATAAAAAGCCCCCGGAAATTTCCGGGGGCTTTTTAAATTCTAATCCAGCAATTGCATTATTACCATCCTAATCCTGGACCAAATCCTGATGGTGGTCCTCCTGATGGTCCAGCCGTAGGTCCTGTGTTATTTCCTGCGGGAGGGGCACTTGGTGCTGGTGCTGCCAGAAGGGTTGAGTCGTAGTTATTTATTAATGTGTATAGTCTTGCATTTGTATGAGGATTATCTCTTACTTTGTCCAAGCTGGTCTTACAGAAAGAATCGTCTTTGTTCAGTAGCAAACTATCCATTTTTGTTGTCTGTTCGGTCGAAAGTGTTTTGCCTAGAAGGTACCTTACAAATTTTGCCCATGCAGGGAAATCTGATTCTATAAGATTTTTATCAATGTCATTTTCCCAGATGCTAAGTTGATTGTCTATATTTGTAGTTCCAGAGATTTTGTATTGTGCGGATTTTATTGTTGGGATCAGGCTGCTACCCCATATAATTGAGGCCTGCAGCTCAGAGATTGATGGACTTGTAAAGTGGTTGTTTATAAGAGTGGAAAGGCTGCTTGCTGGATTTTCTCTTAGATATCCTACTCTATTTTGATAATACGGAATTACCTTGCCTGTGGTTCTATCTACTGGGCTAATTAAGTTTTTAACAAATAAATCACGAGAAATGTAATGGCTTATGCAGTACTGGATAAACTCTCCCCACGCTCTGTCATACGTTGAATATTCAGATGTTGTTGCCTGATTTATTACATGATTTATATCTACACCCCATACCGAAAGTTGACGAGTTAGCTGCATATATGCACCAATTTCATATTGGTATTGCTTTATGCTATCTACAATGTTTTGCCAGTCGATGGACGTTTTAATAAAGCTAGGATAATGCCTATTTATTAGGTCAACAATTGATCCTGCGGTAAGAGAGCCTTGCTCATCCATTTGTTGCTGTTTTTGTATTTTTAGGGCCTCTAGCCTATCACTATTATAATCAACCTGTTCGTCAAAAACACTTCTATTTAAGTCGCTTGATGAGGCATTTTGACTTATGCAATGTTTAGTAAATTCATCCCATACAGGGTCATATGTTGTTGAATGTGAATGGTAGAGAACATCATTAATGTCTCCAGCCCACGCATCAACTTGTCCTTTGAGTGTTGGTGCAAAAGAAATTGCATATTGGCCACTTGCCAGCGTGGGTACAATTGTATCCCAAACAAAATAAACGGCTAGAATTGAGCTATTATATCCATTGATAGACGTTATTTGTGCTTGTTGGGTTGGTGTTGCCGTAGAAACTTTGCTCGCCTTTGTTTGGCGTAGTTTGTTTATGGCATATTTGTCCATTGCATTTGACATGTTAAACAAGGATGTGTCTAAAGAACCGGATTGTGGATTTTTTCCTAAGCAGTGCGATACAAATGTGTTCCACATGGTCAAATAAACAGACGGTGTTGTTGTAGTGCTAACTTTTTGTTGTATTTTGTTCCAGATTGAAAGCTGCGAGCTTAAGTCATCATAAGCTGCAATTTCTCTTTGCCATTGTGCAATCTCTGAGTCTTGTGCATATGCTGGCCATATAATAGAAGCGGCCAGAAGTGAAGGGTCGTAAGCTTCTATTTTCTGTCTAAGCGGATCTGTTGCTTGAGCTGTTTTTATTTGGAATAATTTGTTTGCTTCATATGGCACCTCAAGGTTAAACAGAGTATTTCTAAAGGTTGCCTTTGGTGCTTTGTTGTCGATGCAATGCTCTGCAAATGGTTCCCAAATAGCGTCGTATGCTGCGTAATCAGATGTTGGTACAGCCTTTAATGGTCCGTTTATATTGCTTGCCCAAGCTGATAATTGTGCATCTACTGTGTTTGCAAAAGAAATTGAATATTGACCACTTGCAATGGTAGGAACAATGATATCCCAAACAAAATAAACGGCTAATATTGAGTTATCATAATGGTCTATAGCGTTCATTAGTGTTTGTTGTCCTGATGTTGTTGTTGCAGTCTTGCTTGCCTTTGTTTCTTTCAACTGATTTATGGCGTATCTATCTGCAGCGTTTGACATGTTAAACAAAGCTGAACCCAAAGAGCCCGCTTGTGGATTTTGGCCTAAGCAATACAGTGCAAACGTGCTCCACATGGTCAGATAATTAGTTGGAGTTGTTGCTGAGCCTATTTTTTGTTGTATTTTGTTCCATGTTGTAAGTTGTGCTGTTAGCTCTTTTTGCGCTGCAATTTCTCTTTGCCATTGTGCGATCTCGGAATTCGTATCATATGATGGCCACGTTACAGAAAGTGCAAGCAATGAAGGATCATACGCTTTAATTTTTGCCGGAATAGAATCAGCAGCCTGGCCGGCATCCGTTTGTTCTTCAATTTTAAGGGCTGTCATTTTTTGTTGAATATAAGGAACATGTGTATTAAATAGCGCTCCCTGCATTGTATGTTTTGTAGCGCCTTGTTCTATGCAGTGAAGAACAAATGGCCCCCATGCGTTGTCGTAGGTTGAGTATCCTGAGGTAACATTTTGTAGAACAGGATTTACTTTCTGTGCCCACTGTACAACTTGGTTATCAACGCTTGTTTCAAATGATATTGCGTATTGTCCACTCTTTATATTGTCTATAATTCTTTCCCAAACAAATGAAACCTCTAAAATAGTCTTGTCATGAGCATCAATCACTCTTATTAGGTTTTGTTGTGTGGTTGTGCCAGATGTCATTTTATTTGCTTTTATCATTTTTAGTTGTTCAACAGCATATGCCTCTACTTTATTTGAATTGTCAAATAGCGCGGAGTTAATAGAGGCTACTGGTTGGCTTTGTCCAAGACAATGCAGCGCAAAAGTTCCCCATAGGGTTAGGTAGTCTACAGGTGTTGCAGAGGAGCTTATTTTTTGTTTAATTTGATTCCAAGTTGTAAGTTGTGTTGGTAGGTCTTCTTGTGCTGCAATTTCTCTTTGCCACTGTGCTATTTGCGTATCTGTTGCAAATGATGTCCATCCAACAGAAAGCTCAAGAATGGATGTATCGTATGCATTTATTTTGGCTGGGAGTGAGCCAGCTGCTTTGCCAGCTGAAGTTTGAGATTGCAATTTTAAATTAAAGACTTTGTTTGTAACATATGGAATTTGTTGATTTTTGCCAAATATATCATTCTCAACAGATGCTTTGGGTGCGTTTTTGTCTATGCAATGCGTAGCAAATTGCTCCCACACAGAATCGTATTTGCCATAATTTGAACTGGTAAGAGGTTTAAGTTTAGGATTAACACTTGTGTTCCATTTTGTTATTTGATTTGCCACTGAGGTTTCAAAGGCAATATCATATTGTTCACTTGCAATCTCTGGAACCACATTGTCCCATACGATGCTTACAGAAAGGGTGGATGGATTGTATGCATCAATGTTAGAAATTGTAGCTATGTCATCTTGAGAGCCAGATGTGACCTTATTAGCTTTTATTTTTCTGAGTCCTTCAATGGCATATTCACTAAATGGATCTGAGGTGCTCAAAAGTGTGGTTTGTATAGAGGTGTTTTGTGGACTTTTATGAATGCTATAATTAACAAATTGCTCCCAAATTGCTATATATTGTTGCCAATTTGCGTGGTTTTCGGCTTTTTCCATTTCTGTTTGAAGCTTTTTCCATGTGGTAAGTTGTTCTGGTAAAGCTCTTTCCACAACAATTTGTTTTTGATAGTCCCCAATTGTTCCAGGAAGTAACACTTTCCACTGTATAGACGGTGCAAGAATGCTTGGGTCAAAGGTATTTACTTTTGTTGCAAGTGGATTTGGACTTTCAGCGGTAGCTGACATTAGAGTGTAAATTTCTTGTTGGTAAAATACAGAGCTGGTATCAAATAGTGTGTCCTGGAACGTTGCTTTGCTGGCGTTGTTGTCTATGCCGTGGCCTACAAACTGTGTCCACACGGATACGTATTTTGCGTAATCTGGCGATGTTTTATTGATTGCTTGTAGCTTTGGATTTACCTGTGTTTTCCAGGTATTTAATTGAGTCTCAATGGTGCTTTGCCCAGATATTGTATATTGTGCTTCTGAAATTGCGGGTACAATTGTATCCCAAACAAAATTTACAACCAATAATGAGCTATCATAGGAATCAATTGAGTCGATTGTTGATTTATATTCTTTTGCTTCGTTTACACTGGCTTTTGCATCTTTTAGTCTTTTTAGAGCATATTGAACATATGTGTTACTAGAAGAATTTAAAAGATACGAAGTTATTTTTGGTTTAAGAGTGTGCTCTGGCGCAGAATCTTTTGTTATACAATGCTGTACAAATTGGCTCCAAATTGGGAACAGTGACTCTTTTATTGTATTATCGGTTGCCTGGTTAAGGACAGGGTTTATATTTGTATTCCATATTTCAAGTTGTGCGTCTACATTTTCTGTTGCTGCAATTTGTTGTTGGAATGTTGCAATTGAAGGTGCTGTTGATACCCATATAATGGATAATTGCAAAATTGTTGGGGCAAAAGAGGAAATTTTTTGTGCAAATGGATCGGAATTTTTTACCAATTTAAGCTGATTTATTTTGTATTGGTAGTACGGAACATTACTGGCAAATAAGCTGTTTTTGAATAATGTTTTGTCTGCATTGCTGTCTATACAGTGGTCTACAAATTGTTCCCACATAGAGTCATATTTTGAATAGTTTGGTTTTGTGATTGTTTGTAACTCCTTGCTTGCGTTGTCTTTCCAGGCGTTCAATTGCTCAGAGATTGTGCTAGCGTCTGATACTGCGTATTGAGCCTGCGCAGTTGTTGGCAGAATTTTGTTCCATACAAAGTACACTGTCACAATAGTTGAGTCATAGCCGTCTATTGCTTGCAATACAGGGCTTGTTTGCCCCTTTGTTTCTTCGCTAGCCTCAAGATGTTTTAGATCTTCAATGGCATTTTTATTAAATGCGTTGGTTGTATCAAGTACGGCGGCTACAACAGCTTCTTTGTTTGTATGTGGTGTAGGATCTTTTGATATTGCATGTTGAACAAATTGGTTCCAAATAGATTGTTCTTTTTCTTGGTCTGCTGTTGTTTGTCCAAGATTCGGTTTTATATTATGTGTCCATATATGCAGTTGTGTAGGAAAATCATTTGTTTGAGCAATTTGATATTGATATAAAGATAATGGTTCTAAAATAACATTCCACACAATTGAGCTTGCAAGAAGGGCAGAATCGTAGGTGTGAATTTGTTGTGCTAGAGAGTTTGTAGGATTTTGTCTTAGCCATCCGGTTACATCCTGGTAATATTCAACTGTGGAATCAAACAATGTGCTTTGTATAAGTGGTTTGTGAGCCTTTTTTAACGCCGAGTCTGCGGTTATACAAATGTCTGCAAACTGATTCCATACAGGGTCAAATTTTTGGTACTCAGATTGTTCTGTATGTGCAATATCGAAAGCCTTAAGAATTGGTTTAATATTTTTGGTCCAAATATCAAGACGATCTTGCAAGCTTTCCGTTTGTGAAATTTGTGTTTGCCATTGTGATATTTCTGGAACGGTATTGCTCCATGTAAAGTACGTTACAGGTATTGCTGGAGCCGCGGGTTCTTGGTGCTGTGCTTCTGGTTTTGGTATATCTGGTTTTTTTAAAATATTTGGGTCGTAAGCCGTTATTGCCATGGCAATTGGACCTGTTGCTAAAAGACCCGCAAGCGCGGCTTGGCAAAATGTGTTTTGAGGGTCAAAAAGGGCGTCTTCAACATTGGTTTTGTCTAATTTGTTTTTATTTTTTCCGACAGCATATTGTGCAAATTGTCCCCAAATTATTTGTGCTTTTTGTTGCTCTGTTTCGTCTGTTATGTTTGTAAAGTACGGCTTAATATTTTTTTGCCAAATTGTAAGTTGATCAACAATATTCGTTGTTCCGGCAATTTGGTATTGATAAAGGGTAATTGGAGGTAAAAATTGTTGCCATAATATAGATGCTTGCATAAGTGAAGGGTCATAGGTATCAATTTGCTTGTAAAGGGAATTTGTTGGGTTTTGTCTTAGCCAACCAACAGTGTCTTGGTAATATGGTACGTTTTGGTCAAAAAGTTCTGGCTCTATGTTTTTTTTGTCTTTTTTGTTTTGTTCTGTGTCTTGTGTTACACAGATGTCAACAAACTGATTCCATACAGAATCATATTTTTGATAATCGGTACTGTTAACAACGTCTAAAGACATTAGAATTGGTTTTATATGTCCTGTCCAAACATCAAGACGACCTTGTAGGTCTTGTGTTTGTGCTATTTTGGTTTGCCATTCTTGAATACCTTCTACTGTTGCATTCCAGGTGAAGTAGTTTATTGGCGTTGTAACTGGCGGTGTTGTAACTGGCGGTGTTGTAACTGGTGGTGTTGTAACTGGCGGTGTTGTAACTGGCGGTGTTGTAACTGGCGGTGTTGTAACTGGCGGTGTTGTA
>Ga0257119_1001347_pt1 | contig 17388 bp, 12 predicted proteins | sample SI112_200mmetaG_FD_190179 | JGI IMG/M metagenome (GOLD analysis project Ga0257119, IMG submission 190179) | Marine microbial communities from Saanich Inlet, British Columbia, Canada - SI112_200m | ecosystem: Environmental > Aquatic > Marine > Inlet | place: Canada: British Columbia | collected... | reverse complement strand
TCACGAGGTGTGGCGCAGTCCGGCTAGCGCACCTGCTTTGGGAGCAGGGGGCCGGGGGTTCAAATCCCTCCACCTCGACATTAGATAAGCCTCTGACTCATAACGAGTTAGGGGCTTTCTTGTTTTAGATAGACTCTGCCAATATTACCGACATTTACCCCTCAACTATGCCATAGTATGACACAATATGACAGAAATACCGTTCCGCAGGCTTAGTTTGGGCAGGCTTGATTTGAAGCCTCTTACTAGAATTGAATTAACAATACCAAGCCCTTCTGAATATTTCTCCAAAATGAAATAGTATTATCCAGCCTTAATCTTATTTTTGGTGCAAAATTGCATGTCTGATAAATCAGGGGTCCCCAATGGTGAAAAGCTTAAGCTTTAATGATATTCTTGAAAAATATCGTAAACACTCTTTTTCAGAACGTGACAAGGGTGATCGGTTTGAACGCCTCATGCAATCCTACTTACTCACTGATCCTAAGTATGCCCATCTCTTTGAAAAAGTATGGATGTGGGAGAAATTTCCTGGGAAGAAAGATTTAGGAGGGAACGATACCGGTATTGACCTCGTCGCATTGACTGTTGACGGTGACTATTGGGCTATCCAATGCAAATGCTTCCAAGCTGGTGCTATGATAGATAAACCAGCAGTTGACAGCTTCCTGGCAACATCGAGTAGAGATTTTACTGATCATGAATACAAAACCAAACGCTTTTCACATCGCCTCTGGATTTCTACTACGAATAATTGGGGAAAAAATGCAACTGAGGCAATCAATAATCAAAATCCACCGCTAACCCGAATTAATCTATTCGATTTACAGGATGCTCCTGTTGACTGGGAGAAGCTTGAAAAGGGTATTCATGGCGAGGAATCTCGTACTCCCACGAAAACACTTCGTCCTCACCAAAAGGAGGCTGTGGAAAAGACACATGAGCATTTCAAAAGTTCTCATCGAGGACAGCTCATCATGGCTTGTGGGACAGGTAAAACATTTGCATCACTCCGTATTGCTGAAAATGAAACAAATGGACAAGGTCTAATCCTTTTCTTAGTACCATCAATCGCACTGATGAGTCAAACATTACGAGAGTGGTGTGCTGATTCTATGGACCCCATAAATGCCGTTTGTATCTGTTCTGACCCAAAAGTGAGTCGGAAGAAGACAAAAGATGAGGACAGGGATACTTTTGGTATTGTTGATTTAGCTCTCCCAGCTTCCACAGATGTTCACAATATAGTCAATCAGTTTCGTCTTCTTAAAAACAAAAAGGGTAAGGGGCTGACAGTAGTTTTCTCAACGTATCAGTCTATAGATGTTATAGCAAAAGCACAAAAAGAACTACTGAAAGAAAATAAACGATATGGTACTTTTGATTTAATTGTTTGTGATGAAGCCCATCGGACTACTGGTGTTTCGTTAGTCGGAGAGGATGAATCAGCATTTATCAGAGTTCATGATAACAAATATTTAAGATCAATGAAACGTCTATATATGACTGCAACACCCCGGCTATACAATGATGACTCCAAGAGTCGGGCTGCCCAAGTAGATGCTGTACTATGTTCAATGGATGATAACAAGCTGTATGGGACTGAGATATATCGTATTGGCTTTGGTAAAGCTGTAGAGAAAGATCTATTGACAGATTATAAGGTATTGATCCTAACTCTTAGTGAACGAGATATTCCCAAAACAATTCAGTCAATGATAACAGACAAATCCAGCGAGATTAATACGGATGATGTATCAAAGCTCATTGGTTGCGTCAATGCGCTATCAAAGCAGATATTGGGTGATGAGGGCATTCTAAAAGCTACTGATCCAGAGCCTATGCAACGAGCTCTAGCCTTTTGCCCTACTATTATTGGCTCAAAAAAAATTACTTCAACATTTAATCTGGCAACTGATACCTATATCAGTTCACTTCCAGAGACAACAAAAGAACAAATGGTTTCTGTTGAATCAAAACATATTGATGGTGGTATGAATGCAGCAGAGCGAGATGAAAAGTTGGGATGGCTTAAAGCTGATCACGATACCAATACATGTAGAATAATCACCAATGTTCGCTGTTTAAGCGAAGGAGTTGATGTCCCATCATTGGATGCAGTAATGTTTCTATCTCCCCGTAATTCTCAGGTTGATGTCGTACAATCCGTAGGACGTGTCATGCGGAAAGCCCCAGGCAAGAAGTATGGATATATTATTATTCCAGTCGTTGTCCCGGAAAATGTAGAGGCAGACAAGGCTCTTGATGACAATGCTCGCTATAAAGTAGTATGGACTGTCCTGAATGCCTTAAGAGCTCACGATGACCGTTTTAATGCAACAGTAAATAAAATTGAGCTGAACAAAAAGAAGCCGGGTCAAATTTTGGTAGGTACTCCAGGGCATACGGTGGACGGAGGAGCAGATGGAATAGCTATACCCAAATCTGAAAATAAGATTGACTCAAAATTAGGGAAACAAATAGCACTTCAGTTTGAACAGCTACAAAATGTAATGTTCGCCAAAATGGTCCAAAAGGTTGGTGACCGAAGGTATTGGGAACAATGGGCTAAAAGTGTGGGTGAGATTGCAGAACGTCAAGTTGACCGCATCCATCGAATGATCAAAGAAGACAAGACTCACAGAAAGGCTTTTGAGGCTTTTCTGGAAGGTTTACAGAAGAATATCAATCCGAGCATCAATAAGCAGGAAGCAGTGGAGATGCTTTCACAGCATACCATCACCAAGCCTGTTTTTGAAGCTCTGTTTGAGGGCTATTCATTCGTAAAGAACAACCCCATATCAATTTCAATGCAGACAATGTTGGATCTGTTGGAAACTCAAGCGATTGAGAAGGATACTACCGTTCTTGATAAATTTTACAACTCCGTGAGAATGAGAGCCTCCGATATTGATAATGCAGAGGGTAAACAGCGTATTATTGTAGAGCTCTATGATAAATTTTTCAAAACAGCCTTCCCAAAGATGGTTGAGAGACTTGGAATTGTTTACACACCAGTAGAAATCGTTGACTTTATTATTCATTCAGTCAATGATGTTTTAAGGAAAGAGTTCAATCGTAGCATCACCGATGAAAATATTCATATCCTGGACCCTTTTACTGGAACAGGAACCTTTATTACACGGCTAATCCAAAGCGGGCTCATTGAAAAGCAAGACCTTGCTAGAAAATACAAAAATGAGCTCCATGCGAATGAGATTGTCTTGTTGGCTTATTATATTGCTGCTGTAAATATCGAGAACGCCTATCATGATGTGATTGGTGAGGATGCATATACTGCTTTTGAGGGAATCGTACTGACTGACACATTTCAACTTGGAGAGACTGATGACAATGAAAAATTGTTTTCAGAGATGTTCCCTAAAAACTCAGCTCGTGTAGTTAAACAGAAGAAGGCTCCCTTAAAAGTAATCATTGGAAATCCTCCCTACTCTGTGGGGCAAAAGTCAGCTAACGACAATGCTCAGAACCAAACATATGCAATCTTAGATAAGCGCATCGCTGAAACATATGCAGCTGTATCAACATCGGGTCTTAATAAATCACTTTATGATGCATATATAAAAGCATTCAGGTGGAGTACCGACAGGCTGGATCAGAAGAATGGTGGAATTATTTGCTTTGTGTCAAATGGGTCTTACTTGGATGGTAATACTCATGATGGTTTTCGGAAGGTGCTTGAAAAGGAGTTTTCATCAATTTATGTATTCAATTTAAGAGGGAATCAGCGAACTAAGGGGGAGGTATCCAGACGTGAAGGAGGAAAGATATTTGGGTCAGGGTCTCGTGCACCAATTTCAATTACTCTTCTTGTAAAAAGTCCGGCGAAAAACCAACAGAATGCAAACATATATTACTACGATATTGGTGATTATTTGAGCCAAAAAGAGAAGTTAGCCATCATTAAACAGTATGCTTCTATCACAAGTGATGATATACCAATATCAGCGCTTAATCCAAATAAATTTGGCGATTGGCTGAACCAGCGGAGTGATACCTTCAGTTCTTTAATTCCACTTGCATCAGATAAAAAATTCAATATTAAATCCGAGAGTTTTTTCAATACACATGCCATCGGAGTATCAACGAATAGAGATGCTTGGGTGTACAATTATTCAGAGTTGATGATTCAGAAGAACATGAAATCTATGATTGCGATCTATAGCAAACAAATGAAACAATATGTTACCAAGTTGAAGAAACATCCAAAGCTAAAGATTGACGACTTCATTGACAGAAATCCGAAAAAAATTGCTTGGACTGTAAAGCTAAAAAAAGATTTTGAGAACTTAGTCGCTCACAAATATGGAGATAAGCATTTTAGAGAAGTGTTCTATCGACCATTTACAAGACAGAAGTTGTATCTTGATAAAGCCTTTATAGAACGACCGGGGCTAAACCTAAAATTTTTTCCAAATGCACAAGAACCAAACTATGTGATATGTATACCCGCTCCTGGTGGCAAAACAGAAATGTCGGTTCTAATCGCTGGCGGAATCGCGGATCTACATCTAAATGGCGACTCTCAATGTTTTCCTCTCTATTACTATGAAGAGCGAAGGAAACAGAGCCCAAATTTATTTGACTCGTCTGGTAAGGATGAATTTATTCGCAGAGATGGTGTAAGTGATTTTATTCTAAAACGTGCGCGAAAGATGTACGGAAAGACTGTTGGCAAGGAAGATATTTTCTACTATGTATATGGTATTATGCATAGCCCCAAATATCGTAAAACTTTCTCCAGTGATCTCAAAAAGATGCTGCCCAGATTACCATTATTGGATGATGTGCGTGATTTCTGGAAATTCAGCAAAGCTGGGCGCAAGCTTTCGGACCTTCACATTAATTATGAATCAGTTCCAGCGTTTGATGGAGTGGTCGTACGAGGAGAAAAAAGTAAATTTTTCAAGGTTGAGAAAATGAGATTTCCTAAAAAAGGTGAAAAGGGTACAATTTTGTATAATAGTAAGATCGCCCTAGAAAATATTCCTGTTAAAGCCTATGAATACATCGTCAATGGAAAGAGCGCAATCGAATGGATCATGGAACGATACCAAGTTACTACTCATAAGGCTAGCGGTATCAAGAATGATCCTAACGATTGGGCTAAAGAAGTTGGCAATCCTCGATATATCCTGGACTTACTTCTTAGCGTCATCAATGTGAGTGTACAGACTGTGGATATTGTTAATGGGTTACCAAAGGTGAAATTTGAATGATATTGATTCAATCGAGATAAACCCTTGATTCACAAATTGTGAAAAACATCATTCAACATCAATGGGTGCTCCATGACGGAACGCCAACCCCAGTACAAATTTTTAAAAATCAGAACATTCCTCGGGGTAAGCGCCCCAGAGTTTTGTGCCCAAACTGTGAGGAAGAAGTTACTCTGCATCTTGGCGAAATTCGGGCACCACACTTCAGCCACCAATCGGGATCAATATGCAATGAGAGTGCGCTCCATCTTAATACCAAAATGCATTTAGCAACCGAGCTATCAAAAACAGATAAGTTTTTCATAAATATGGAGTGTTTGGGAAGATGTGGGAAAATAAAGGAGATTGTGATTTTTCAGAAGTGGGATAAGGTTAAAACTGAAAAATTTGTTCAGGATATTAAACCTGATATTACTCTTTATGAAGGCGACAACCCCATAGGCTCATTTGAGATCGTCGTTACTAGTGATGTGACTCAGCCAAAAGATGAGGTTTTTGAGTCTTTAAAGCTTGATTATGTCCGAATACCTGGGAATGAATTTCTGTATCGTGGAGAAGATAAGTGGATTGCAGGTAGTCCCTTTCCTGTTGAATATCTTTATTTAAACCGTATAGAGAAATATCGCTGCAAGGAATGTTCAGTAATACATGAAAAACAATTAATACCTATTAGGAAGAAACTGGCAGCCGATAGAGAATTGTTGCAAAAGGATTTAGAACAGGATCAGAAAAAACTTGATCGTGAGATGGAGTATAGATCAAAAAATTATCAAGAAGCTTCAGCAGTTTCATGTTTTGACATTTATTATGAGTCAGGTTCTATGGTAAGGGAAGTATATTATTCTAACATTAAGGTCGTAAATGGCAAACGATCAAGAAAATATATAGTTGACTCAAAAGATAGAGTCATTGTCAACCTACCGTACGACACACCAAATCCAATTATTCAAAAAACCTTTAAGAAATATCTCAAGAGAAGGAATTTTAAAAGCTCTGTTTTCAAGATTGATTGGCGAATTAAATGGAGAAAACCTAATCAACAATGCCGTGAAGAACACATGTATGATTTTATTTTCACCAGTCACACTTTGCCAAAGTTTTTCTATGTACAGGACGAGCAAAAATGGATCGAAGAAAGGTGGGTGACATTAAGTAATCCTGGTCAATCCACCTTTGAGATAACGAGGGATGACACTAAATCAGTCAATTAATAGTAATAGATATTTGTCAACAAAAAGTGCACAAGTGTGCACCTCTAATAATGATCTCATTACGAATCAAATTATTGAAATCTATATTAATGACTAATATTATGTAAATAAAAGAGTTGCAGATATATGAAGAGCGTGGTTGGTGGATAAGATATGTGGACTATTGCATACGCACAAGGCGACAACCCGTGGAGAGAAGTTATTATTTGAGCATAGCTGGTAATTTGGTGCTTTAAGGGGGTGTCAGTAGTATTCAAATAACGCCAGCATTCTTTTAGTGAGAAATAGCAATCCACGATAATTGTAATTAACTTCCTAATTGGTAGCTAACGGTTCATTTCTTGGATATGGCTTGATTTTGATGCCTTAGGATAATATCAATATGAGTAAAGACAATTTCCGATTTTCGTTCAACAATTTTGACCAATACAATGATCTCCTGAAGAAAAATGAGCAGAATATATTGCTTTATTGGAAGTATTATCAAGAGAGATTATCACCGCACAAAGACCAGAACCAAGGGGAACTAAAATCAATTGATAAAAGATTATTTCAGAGGTGCAAATGGCATAATGATACTGATTATTTGAGTCAGGGGGAGATTCTGTACTTACTCATTTCATTCCCAGTGGTTTATTATAAAAGGGATTTACCTGGTATTTTAAACTCACAGATAGCGAATACATCAGATCCGGAAACGATAAGTGATAAAATAGCTCAAGAAATATACGCTGGATATTTCCATTCCTTGTACGAGGAAAAAAATGAATCTCTATCAGGATTTAGTTCCCAAGCAGAAAGTAGAGAGTCTCTGTATGAACGGTATGGGGTCCTCGATAAAGATGTGGAATGGATTGAATCGAATATTAACCAAGTACATAATTGGTATTCTACTAATTGGGATTTCAAAGGGGATCAAGCGATAAGCCTCCCAAAAATTAGACCAACAGTATGGCTTAATCTAATTTCAACCATATTTAAAAACATGCAAGCAGATGACCTATGGTACATCTGTTGTTTACAAAATTTTGATCCCAGCCATATAGACAGCAATAACCATTTACATGCTTTATTAAAAAAGATTATTATTAATCTTAGACCCGATTTCGGCTTTTTTGATCAAATCGTTCATGGAGTTGAAAAATTTGAGGAAGTCAAAATTGACAAAGGGGAAATTCTGTATCATCAAGATACGAGCTACCAAGAATTTTTCTTTAAGAATCGCATTTACAAATTTGGCTACAAACAAGGACAAGTCATTAGACTTTTGCATGAATGCTTTTTAAGTGAAAAATGCGAAAGTTTATCTTGGGAAAATGACATTAAATCCCATCCTAGTGTTCAGTCTGAAAGAAATAGTTTGGGCCAACTCTTCCAGGATAGGACTAGGTATTACAAGGAGGTCATCAAGTCACTGCCTGGTAGCCGTTATGCACTCAACACCGATTAGATGTATGTAAAACCTCAATAAATCAGTTCAAACCTCAATAACTATCTCAAATCTCTTTTTGCTACCTCATAAAGAAGGAGGAAGTGGATAGTAAATCACTCCTAACACAAAAAAAGGAGTGTTTATGTCCACAGTTAAGCAAATTCAACGCAAAGACCTCATGGAGGCAACAGGTGCATTACCCTACACTATCACCTATCTCACCCTAACCAATAGGTTACCTCTCTTGCATCGTGCTATCGGGCGCGGCGATGTGAATCTTTATGCCCCAGAAGCTATCCAGATCATAAAAAACTGGATTTCCAGAAGGGGGGATTTTCAAGATGAAAGATAATTGGATCACAATGAATCAGGCATGTAGATACGTATGGATTTCATCAAGGACGATCCATAGAGCCATGAAAAAGGGTCAAATCCGATATGTAAAAATTGGACGACTCATCCGCTTTAAAAAGACATGGCTCGATGCGTGGGTTTTGGGGTTTGGTCCGAGACTCACTGCATCGCAAAAACTAATTATGAATAAAACATTGGAGGGAAATTAATCATGAAAAAAAATATGAAAGTATCTGAGTTTTTTTACACGTTAATCACAGTGGGAGGCTTCTCCCGAGGCAAAACTATAAGGCTGGATTCAATCCCAAAACATTATAGCGAACCTGCTTATGCTCACACCATGTGCTATAACGAAAGGTTCGTACAATTCTTTGAGAAGGAAGGTACTTCTCGCGATTATTGCGGTCCCAAATACCCCAGGCAAATCTTTATAGATATAGATGGAAGCAAAGGGGATAGGGAGTCATTGAAATCCGCCACACATGATTTTATCACTGACCTCATACAAAAATATGGTATTGATGAAAATTGTATTGGGATCTATTTCTCTGGGAAGAAAGGCTTTCATATTGAAATGTCACCCTCTCTTTTTGGGATAACCCCTGGTTTCAATATCGAAAAATCAATAAAAGCATTAATAGAACATCTAATCGGTGGTATGCGGATTGAGCCAGCTGTCGACATGTGTATTTATTCATCAAACCGCATGTTCAGATTGGCAAATAGTGTTCATCAGGATTCAGGGCTTTACAAAATACCACTGAGGCATGATGAGCTATTAAAACTGTCTGTTAATCAAATCGAGCATTTAGCTCAGAATCCCAGGACTCCTGATTGGATGGTCAAAGATACCAAAAGAGATCAGATTCCCGAGTTGGTTGCTCTCTGGGAAGAGGTTCAATTAATAAGCAATCGAAGTCCCCTAAAGGAGCTGCATTTACTCCTTGAAGAACCAGCCTTTAACGGCAACCGTCACAATAAGGCATTTGAAATTGCTCGTAAGGCCAAATTTGTGGGATACGATGAAAATACAATACTGACTCTTCTATTGAACTGGAATCGTAAGAACAATCCACCAATAAGTGGTGAGCAATGGTTTAGGATTATGCTCCAGGGAGTCAAAGTAAACCAGAACTGCTCTTCGGTATCTCCAAATCTATTACACGGTTTGAATCAGATTGTCCCTGTCTTGAGTGTGGTGAAAAAGTTATCTGATGCTGAGTTCCGTGGGTTCATACATTTACTCCTTTTGACCAACACGAAAGAAAAGCGCTGGTGCGGAATTTATATCCCAGTGGCCTCTTTGGTCTGCTCTTATATGAGTCTGGCTGACCGATCTCAAATCACAATTAACCAGGCACGCAGTGTTATTAAAAAGCTGATTGAAAACGGATATATGACAAAGCGACTCTTGTCAAGCAATCGAGGGCAGTTATTGACTTGGATTGGTCTAATCCGGGACCTCTATAACCCGGAAAATCGTACCATACCTTTGAACGGTGATGATTCAGGGACCGAGAGTAAAGCAATGACAAGCGTAAGCTATGCGGAATCAACAGGTAAGGACAACGCAGAAATCTCGTCAGATGAATCAGCCGAGGATGAAATTCTTAACCTGACCCCAACTACTATATAAGTTTCTTTTCTTCTTTAAGGATTATTATTATGATTAAATATTATAAAAGCACTGAAAAACGAAAAAGCATAAACTCAACTCCAAAGCAGGAAAAGTCACCATCTCAGGGTAAAGACGTGGAAGGATTGTATCTGGGTGATTTCTATGAAGAAAGTAAGCAGATTACTCCAGGTACCGTTGACCTGCTTACAGTTGATCCACCCTATGGAGTTCTGAAGACAGTAGAATGGGACACTCCACTTGATTGGGAATTAACTGAAGAGGTCTTTGCAGATCTGCTAACTCCAATGGGCCAAGCGATCATTTTCTGCAACGCTCGATTACGAGACAAGATTAAGATCACTTTTGGAAGTCTACTTGAGATACGCCATGAACTCGTCTGGTTGAAAAGTTGTGCATTACCTGTCTCTCAGTATAGTCCGATTCCAAATGCTGAGTTCATGCTGGTCATCAAGAAGAAGGGGGTCAGACCTAGCGAACTTGTGTTCAATCCAAATGAGACTCTCCAACCTGGAGACCCCTATCGAAAAAAGAATATCAATCGAGAAATCTCTATCCGCCAGGAGACTAAACCAGAGGTGGATGTCAACGAGACTGGAGCCCGTTTTATAAAACAAGTGATCTCGGCTCCCTCAAAACCCAATATGCTTAAAGCGGAGCGCTCCAATCATCCAACTCAAAAGCCTCTATTGCTGATGCGTGAGCTTATCAGAGTGTATTCCAATCCAGGTCAGTTGATCCTTTCACCGTTTGCTGGCTCTGGAACAGATCTGATCGCAGCTGATATGGAAGGTCGCAGATGTATCGGTTACGAATTGAATGAAGCGTATTACAAGGAAGCTGTCGCTAGAATCGCACAATACCACTCTCAGGGTGATTTCTTTCGATTGGATACATCATCACATGGGCTCGACGAATGAAACGATTCTCGTCCAAATATGGGATTCGTAGAAGAAGAATAAGAATATCGTTGTTTTATGTGGATTGGGCAGTGTATACTGCGGATGACCATAACATGTTGTTCGGGCAGGACTTATAAGAGGTAAATATGGCAGGATTAATGAGAACAAAGTTGGGTTTCTACATAGCCAGGACTCACCTCCCCAAGGGATCACATCCTTGCGAGATTAAGACTCCACTTATGACTAAGGACTACAAAACAGCACTTATTCGGAAACTGGATGTTGAGGACAAAGCTGATGAAATCAAGGCAGGAATTAAATTCTCATTTGTTTGGGCGGGCAACGAAGCTGAAGTTAAGGTTGTTCATTTCACTTTGAAAGATGCAGCAGACAAATATTTGAAAGCCCGTAAATCTGAGAGGTTGGCAACTAATACCACGTCCATCATGGAGGGTGCCTTAAATCATCTTCAAAAAGCACTCAGACCCACTTTCCCAGTTGAAACATTCGGGATTGAGCAAATAGATAAATTCAACGCTTATTGTCTGGAGAAGAAATATTCAATAACCTCTGTAGCTATGTGGTTACGAAACGTCAAAACATTTCTAATCTGGCTGCATGAACGAGCTCACATCGAAAAGGTCCCAAAGATAAAAATGCCTTCTGTCCCAACTCAGATCAGGTATGTGAGCAATAAGCAGTTCAACGATATATGCGATCAGGTGTCTCCATACTTGAGGAAAGTGTTCAACTTTTACCGTGAGACTGGTTGTAGACTATCAGAACCCTTATTCGCTGAAATAGATGGTGATTTCTTGAGCATATCAGCTGAACATGCCAAGGGGAGAAAGCAAAGAGATGTGTATTTGACCCCTGAGTTGATGGATACGCTTAAAGAGTTCAACCGAAAGACTCATTTATCTGGAGATCTTCATCCTGGAAGAAATGGCAATCCTCACGGGATGTACATCGTCAGGGATACGCATGAGATCAAGTATTACTCTAGGAAATTCAAGGAAGCTGCAACAAACTGTGGTATTAAGAAGGTCAGATTTCATGATCTGAGGCATACTGCTGCCTTACGTGCCTATCTGAAAACCCGTGATATTTATGCTGTGGCCAGGCTACTGGGACATGCTTCAGTCACCACAACTCAGATTTATACCAACTTCGATCTGAAACGGCTTGAACAGGACTTTCCAGACCTCGTTAAATCCACCAGCAAACCAACCCAAGAGCATCAACAACCCGCTTTGATGCTATCCTCTTTATAAACAAATAGTTATTCATTCGATCATAGACTCAAGGTAAGACCCGCAGGCTGTCCATGCGCAGGCTGTGCTAATTCTAAGCAACGCTATAACTCTGAGTATCAGTGGCTTAGAGTGACCTTACACATGCTTAAGAAGCAGAGGGTCTGATTCGATTACCAAGTTCAGGGCAAAATGTTAATACAGTTCACACTATGGATAGTGGCACCCCCCTTGCCTCGGGGGGTGCCCCCCTTCATACATCTATTATAGCGCTCTTGCACACCTAAGGTATTATTTGCAAAGATGATAGATATTGTCATGAAATTGCATAGGCGGATTAATTGACTATCTTTCTACATGTTAAAACTAGGGGGGTACCTAGTCAGTTTTAACAAGATTTATTAAATAAAAGAATACCATTAACGATAATTAGGACAATAATGCAAAAGCGCTCGATATTGATAACCTCGTCCAAATTTTATATTACCAGGTCTAAATGAAATACACAATCACTTACCCTCGATTAAAAACACCACTCTTTTAATTTTACGCTAATGCCGGTAAAATCTTTTAGAGATCAAGTGATAGATGTTGCCATATCTATCGAAAATACACTCCTCACGTACTATGGCGCAAAAGGCTTAGGGATAGCCACAAGACTGTCTACAGCCAAACAACCAATCAATTCTGAGCTGAAGAGAAGCATCAAAAAAATAGGGGCAGTGAGGAACAAGCTGACTCATGTAGAAAATTTTAAATATGAAAGAGATCAGGATGAGTTTCTCAAAGAATGTATTTGGGCCCGTGATGCTCTTAAGCTTGCTGGGGAATCTCTGGAGCAAAATGAACACCCTATAAATATTCCAAGCCCAGCAAAGATAAGTGCTGGATTTTTTGCTGCTTTAGATAGAGTTATCAGCTTGAATAACAGCATTCTGAGCTTACCAAAGGATGATAATGTCACCAACTAACGACGAAATAGTAATTGTAAAAGCAAATGAGTTAATAAAAGAACTAGAGAAGCAGGTACGAGATTATAAGACAGCTCGGGATACACTGACGAATGCGTCAAAATCTACCGATGCTCTTAAAAAAGAGTATGTAACATCTAAGAAAATGTTGGATAAATCTATCGAATTAGCTGGCTCATCATTTAGTGAAATTCAGGGACTCATAACGCAATTTCAAGAGCTAAAAGGCAGCCTTGTAAATCTAGAATCTGCGTATAAACAGACAAGTCTAGAGATGAAAAAAGCTCAATCGCAGATACGTGATGAGAACCACAAAGTCTTTCGGTCGAGTGAGCAAGTCACACAAAAAATTGAATCAGGAATTGAGAGAAGTGTAGCTTCTGGTTTGGCAAATATGGGAGAAGCTTTTAAGGCCAAAGAAGGTGAGGATTCTAAAGAAATTTTAGCTTCATTAAATCGAATGGCTAGTGTGATCAACGAGTCCTTTCAAATGCTTAATAGAATCGGTGCAGCACAAGTGAAATCAAATCCTTCCAATGAAATAGGGAAGATCGTCAATGTGATTGGTGGGTTAAGAGAAGAAATTGGCAACTCACAAGAATTGCTCAATAGAAACTACGAATCAAGTTCTAATATAACGAGGAAGAGTAAGGGAAGCACCTTTACTTTCGGGATTCTAAAATATGTGTTTGTACCAGTCGCAGTGAGCTATTTCCTTCTGCTTCAACTGGCTCCTTTAAAAAAAGCAATTAGCCAAATTAAATTAGAGACTCGTTCTATTAAATCAAATCAACATTCCGTTATCCAGACTTTAGAGTCTATGCAAGAAATAGAACAGAAAAGAGTAGTGATTAATCAGGATCGAATACAAATATTGAATGGGTGTGGCATTCCCTTGGTCGCTGACAAACTTGCAAAACAGCTAATTAATAGAGGGTACCAAGTAGGAAAAACAGAAAATGCTGACAATTTTACTTACACTGAAACAATCATAATTACAAATTCAAGGAATTTTTCAGATGGTGTTAAGTTGGCCCTGTTGTTGGGAATTGATACAAACAATGTTAGTGTAGATGATACAAGAGTTTCAAATTTTAAGTTCACCGTAATTATCGGAGCTGATTACCAGTTAATAAGTATCAACTCCTAGTCGTTTAGAATGAAACTTTAGGCATTTCCTTGGTAAGATAATTCAACGTAATTAAACCATTTAGGTAGTTATGAATCAATATGAAGCAGAAAAAATGGCTCGTTCCTTCCTTTCAAAAAGTATTGAACTTCAATATTGTGGTAATTCTCCGCGAGGGATATATGATGTCAATTATGAAAACGAGATACTATTTAAGTTTCAGCTTTTTGGAGAATTATCAATAGGGGGCTCACCTTATGTTGCTGTATCCAGGGAAACAGGTGAAGTAAGATATTTAGGTTATTTTGGAGAATAATTGAGGATTGTTTAAATCGATTGACAAATTAATGCTAAGGAAATAAGGAACTGATATTTTGAAGATTACTAAACTTCTCATAATTTGCGTAGTGTTCATAATTGGATGCGCAACCACCATCACTGCACCAAACAGCCAAAGCTTGTCTAACCTAAATGGATATAAATATCTGGTTGTTGAATCTTTAGAGTATTCTAATGCTGCTGCAGACCAGTATGGTGTTCGACAGAACATTATCAATACGATCATGGATAATTCTACAATAAAGGTATTAGCCCGCTCCCAAATCTCTCAAGTCCCAACGCATGAATCACACCTTATTCTATATGCCACCATATCACATGAGACTGGTTTTACATGCAGTACGACAATGAGATTTTTTGATTTTTCCGGCACTCAAATAATAACGATCAAAGGGGGAAGCGCTTGGGGAGGTCAAGCATGGAGACTTGGGCTTAATGACTCAAGTAAAAATGCCGCTAAAAAGTTTTGTTTTCAATATACAGGGTTTAAGCCTGAACTTGCCATAAATCCAGGTGCAAAGTTTGCAAGTTGGCCAAAAATCAATTTTCCAGTAAGTAATTTCCGAAAAATATTGTCTATTGCCCCTGATCTTAGTGATCTCGAAGGTGAGTGGACGTTGCTGGGCGAGCCCCGATATACAATAGGAATATTCAGGGACTCAAATTCAGGGTCAAAAGATTTCAATGGATTTATAATCGAGTCAGCCTCTCCAACCTGGAGTGAGGGACAGCTAAAATTGGAATTTTCGCAATCGGCAATTCCTGGTGTATATACAGGGGTGTACTTCATGGGAGATCACAAAAAAGAATACATAACTGCAACAATGAAACAACCTGGGTTCCTAAGTATACAGTTTGATAACCCTCAAGCTAATAAGGGACTCGAAGCGCTTAAAAAGTTCCCAATGCTAAATTCAAATGCAGATAGTGAAAACATTCAAGAAAAGAAAGGGGCAAAAGTTGGAACCGGGTTTTTACTTGATCCAAGTGGGTACATAGCAACTAATTATCATGTTGTAAATGAGGCTACCACCATTAGCGCTAAATTTTCTGATATAGGTGAATCTCTCAGATGTGAAGTCATTTTGAAAGATATTAATAATGACCTTGCTATATTAAAGACAGTAGATGATTTGAATACAACGAAGAGAAGTTTACCATACTATATAAGCGATGACCCAAAGACGCGGATAGGTGATAGAGTACACACTGTTGGTTATCCACTTAGTAGCATACTTGGTAATAACCCAAAATATTCTGACGGAACAGTTACCTCTCTATTTGGTATTGAGGGCGATCCCCGTCTTATGCAAATAAGTAACCCCATTCAACCAGGGAACAGTGGAGGTATTCTCTTCGATGATCACCAAGTTGTTGTCGGAGTTGTTGTATCGACACTAAATGTTGAATACTTGTATAAAACAAGTGGTGCTATTCCTCAGAATGTTAATTTTGCAATTAAATCAACATACCTATCATCATTAATTCAAATGCTTCCAAAGAAACTTCAAATTTCTAAACCGCCCATGAAAAAAAATGAGGTGTTACTACCAGATTTAATAGGTGAAATAGAGCAGTGTACAGTCTTGATTGTTGCGAATTGAGCCTTTTCAAATGATGTATGAACACCCTCTGTCAGAACGTATGTCAAAAGAATGGCTGACTGAGGTCAAAATTGATGGTAAATGGATGGTTTATGGAATTTGTAGTGAAGGCCCGAATACAAGACTGATTAAAGGCGAATATTTAGGTATGTCGAACGAAATTAGAATTGATGGTCGTGCTCAAAAACCTCGACCCTCTCAATTACATTTTTGGAAGAACGCGGGGGTGTAAATGTTCAAAAGATTTGTTGTATTGATTGCTCTAATTTGCGTTTCAATTGAAGCCCAAGATCAAATCTACTTTGCGAATGGCGGAATAGCGAAAGGAGCTGTCGACCGGACCACCCTATCCGCATCCTCAAATAGTATTCGGTTCATGCCAACTGGGTTCTCTGAATACCAATATTATAATGTTGATCAGATAAATTTGGTGAAAGGGTGGAACGGCAGATTATTGTACCCAGTTGGCGTGATTCTTAATAGTGAATCGGAAGTTTTTCATCTTCCCAAAGTCAAACATTTACCATCATCTGCATTGCAACTGGAGATAGCTTCTAAGGAAGAGGCTATCGGGAGGGGATATTCAGCATGTGAAGCATGTTTTGATCCAAATCCCAGTATAGCAAATTATTCTCTCGAACAACAATTGGTCAAGTCGACCATCCTTCATCTACAGAATACAAATGAGATTCTATATGAGCATAAGGATTTGCCCAAGCTTCAGATAATGATAGATGAAATTCTTTCTACCTGGCCAGAAAAGCTGAAGGGATACGACTATAGGATCCAGGTTCTCAGAGATGATGCACCAAATGCCTTTGCAGTCGCTGGAGGTAATCTCTATGTAACCTCGGGACTTTTGGGAATGATAGAGTATGATGAAGAGCTTCAGAGTACACTTTCTCATGAGATTGCTCACGTCGAACGACGACACATGCTTCGTGAGTACAAGGAACGGCAGGAGAAGGAGCAGGCATTGGCCGTAGTCAGTATGTTCCTGATGATTGGAGCAATTGCAACGGAGTCGGAAAATGCCTTAGCTCTCGGTAATATTATGACCGCAATCGCATCATTTGCGAGCGAATTTGCAATGGCAGGGTATAGTCGTGACCTTGAGCAGGAGGCTGATATGATGGCACAAATATGGTTTGAACAAAATAATGTGGATCTAAAAAAAATGCTCAGCGAAATGGATAAGTTCAAGAATCCCACAACCCGGATCAATGAGATGTGGCAGACTGACTTCACCTATTTCAAGGTGATTGGCTGGGGCTGGTTCTTCTTATCTACAGTACTTGACGATTATTCCAGACGTAT
>Ga0257119_1001316_pt1 | contig 17751 bp, 7 predicted proteins | sample SI112_200mmetaG_FD_190179 | JGI IMG/M metagenome (GOLD analysis project Ga0257119, IMG submission 190179) | Marine microbial communities from Saanich Inlet, British Columbia, Canada - SI112_200m | ecosystem: Environmental > Aquatic > Marine > Inlet | place: Canada: British Columbia | collected... | reverse complement strand
TAAATAATAATTCAGCTGTGGAAAAAGGAGGAGGTCTCTTTTTTTGGGGAAAACCAAATGATGAATCTACCCTTAATATTGAAAATAGTTATATCAATGGCAATTCAAGTAACGATGAAGGTGGTGGAGTGTATCTAGCGAAGAGTCCATACGGGGCGACCATTCCAATTGTTCAATTATCTAATACCACAGTTAGTAATAATATCAGTCTAAATAATGAGGGTGGTGGTGTTTATCTTAACGAAGTAAACGCAACTTTTGAAAATTGTATAGTATCAGAGAATACAGCCGCTAACGGTGCAGGGATCAATTCTATTTCTTCTACAGTAACGGTCAATAATTCATCTATAAGTGATAATCTGACGGGCGGATTAGGCGGTGCTATTGCTTTTTGGTCCACAACTACAACGCTTGAAAATGTGGACATTACTGGAAATGTTGCAAGTACCAGTGGTGGTGGTCTTTATTTTCAAAATACTAACCCGATCATTACAGATGTTAATATATCAAACAATTCAGCTTATTCTGGCGGTGGTATTTTTTGCGAAGATCAATCCGATGGCACCATGACAAATGTGACAATAAGTGATAATGTGTCTTCTTGGGAAGGAGGTGGTATGTATTTAAATATTTCCGATCCTACTTTGACAAATGTGACCATCACAGGGAATACAGCCACAGTAGATGGCGGCGGTATGTATTTAAATCAATCAAATCCCACAATGACCAATGTGACGGTCAGTGGAAATACTTGTGAGAATAACGGTGGAGGGTTTTTTATGAAAAACAACTCAAATCCCAGTTTTTCAAACTCTGTTTTATGGAATGATTTACCCCAGGAAATTTATATGGAAGGCTCAGGGGGTGGAGGGCCCAATAATGCCACAATAAGCCACACAAATATACAAGGTGGACAGGACAGTATTGTACCTAATGATAACGGTACCATCACCTGGGGCAATGGAAATATTGATGTAGATCCGAAATTTATTGATGCAGAAAATGATGATTACCATCTGCTGGCTTCTTCCCAGCTCATCAACGGCGGCCACTCGGACTCCACCGATAGTGACGGTACCATTGCCGACATGGGTGCTTACCCTTATTTGAACAGCTACACTGGACCCACCTGGCACATTGCCGAAAGCGGAAATGATACCACTGCCACCGGCGCCAGTGATGATCCCTTCCGATCTATACAATCTGGTATCAATTTTTCAAATGACGCTGACAGTGTTACTGTTGCGGCAGGGACCTATGTAGAAAACATCGACTTCCGTGGTAAGAGTATTGCCATTATCGGTGAAAACCGGGAGACGACAATAATTGATGGGAATCAGAATGGGCCTGTGGTTGATTGTTATTATATTGACAATATTTATTTTACACCAATACTAAAAAGCGTAACGCTGATGAATGGTGTCGGGGAAAATTTTGAAAATGGTATCATGGGGGGTGGCGTATTTGCAAGATACTCTAACCCACAATTAGAAAATGTTCTGATTACCGGTTGCTCTAATATTGCTATTTATTCCTATAATCCCAACACTTCTGATACAACAACGATTAAGAATTGTGTTTTATCAGGTAATTCTGCGAGTGGGAATGCCGGTATAGTTCATTTCACGCAATCGCATTTAAAATTAGTTAATACACTTATCTCCGATAATTCTGGAGGGGGATTATTTTTTGATGGTACAAATAATATGAGTATTCACATTATCAATTCAACCATTATTAATAATGTGAATGATATGGGTATTTTGCTTCAAGGTGGTACAAATAAAATAATCAATAGTATAATCAGCGGGAATGAATCAACTCAATTAAGAATACTGAACTCATGTGATCTAACTGTTGAATATTGTGAGATTGATGGCGGCCAAGATAGTGTATTGGTGGAAGGAGATGCTGTTCTCAATTGGGGCAACGGCAACATCGATGTAGATCCTATGTTTGTGGATACCGCCAATGGTGACTATCATCTTTTAGCCGACTCCCGATTAATTGATGCTGGCCACCCCGACTCTACCGATGCAGATGGTACAATTGCCGATATGGGCGCTTACTACTACGACCAGGCCGGCCAGCCGGTACGAGTAAGCAATCTCATTACCACTCCTTCATCGAACAATGTTTCAGTCAAATGGAAGTCAAACAGTGACGCTGCATCCTACAATATTTACAGATCTACAGATGTAAGTACTGATTTTTATTCTTTAAGTCCCTTTACAACAGCAACAGACACATCCTATGTGGATGAGAGCGCAGCAGACAATACGACCTATCATTACCGCGTGTCTGCCGTAGACGGCGAAAGCGATGAAGGGATCATGGCTTATTCAGAACATGGCCGTACCGGCCCCGACAGTACAGCGCTTTATGCTCCGGATGTGTACCTGAGCCGTACCCTGCCTGCAGATCTGGATGCAGGATCAAACTTTACTCTGGAAGGGTTCTTTCGCTTTCTGGTTACACCAGCGGAAGAAAGAACATTTATTTTCCTGGGCTGGGAAGTCTCTGTTGCCACGTTCCCTGATGAAGCAGGTACTCTATTGCGCCTTATCCACAATGAAAACTCCTATGACGGGATTGTAATTGGCGATACATCCTGGCACCACTTGGCCCTGACCACTGACGGCAGTACTGCCATACTATGGGTAGATGGCTATGCTGCGGCCCAGAGCGCGGCTGGTTTCAATGTAAATGGCGGCTGGTTGCAGCTGGGCAACCCCGGTTCATCAGCGCAAACTATTGAGATGGATGAGGTTCAGCTTTCAAATGTGGACCGCTACAGCACCGGCTTTATTCCTGTGGCGCTAACAAATGATGAAAATACACTGGGCTACTGGCGTTTTAACGAAGGTTCTCTTGACGCGGATTTTCCAACTGTTTACGATCTTTCCGGTAACGGATTGCACCTGGGCCTCGATGGAGGTGGTCAGGCAGCATGGAACCCGGATGTGCCTGCAAGAACAGATACGGAGAATGCTTTAGTTATTAATGAGATCATGCCTAACCCATCTGGCAGCGATGGCGGCAAGGAATGGTTCGAGCTATACAATCGTTGGTTCACGCCTCTCCATTTGAAAGACTGGACCATCCTGGGTGAGGGGTCAAATGAGTCCCATGTGGTGGAGACAGACTTGGAAATTTCCATGGATGCTTACAGTTTATTGGGACAAACACCAGACAGTTCTACCAACGGTGGTTACATCCCGGATTACGTATATGGCACCACTGTGAGTTTAAGTAATTTTGGGGAATCGTTGGCTATTTTGGATGGGAGTGGCATATCTATGGATTCAGTGTCTTTTGATGATTCATTCCCCTTTGGGTCCGGCGTATCCATGGAACTGATCCGTCCTGATTATAATAATAATGACAGCACCAGCTGGCTGGTTGCAGGCCTACCTTACGGTGCCGCAGGCAATATGGGCACCCCGGGTCAGCGCAATGCTGCTTTTTCAGGGACGATTGCTTTAAATAATACTCCCATCAATTACGGATATGTCACGGAAGGTGCTGAAGCTCAGTTATCTGTTACAGTTTATAATCACGGTGTGGCAGACCTTAGTTTAAACAGTATTTCCAATGATACAGAATTTTTCAGCCTTACGCCAAACGCAGCCGTCATTGTGCCAGATGATTCTTTAATCATTTCTATTTCATTTGCACCGCAAATGGTTCAGGTCTATACCGATACCATTACAATTCTGTCCAATGATCCTTACAGCCCAATAAACACAATTGCACTGACAGGATCGGCTATAAATGAATTTGCGGATATAGTTGTCATGGCAGGAGAAAATGATAGTTTATCTACACTTCAGTTTCCATTTACACGCCTGGGCGAAAGCCGAATCGTAAACGTTATTGTCACCAATATTGGGACACCCAATTTGGAAATCGAAGAAATTATTCTGGATGGAGATTCAGAATTCAGTACAGATGCGGATGCAGCCATTTTGTCTTTTCTGGATACAATGAATATTGCTATTACTTACACACCTACAGCTGCCGGAACGAACTCGGGTATATTGACTTTTGGGAGCAATGATCCGGATGAGGCCACTTATGTAGTGAATCTTTTTGGTCAAGCAGCGGAGAATATTATTCTGTTTGTCCCATCAGAATATCCCACCATATCCATAGCTGTAGATTCTGCTTATGCGCAAGATACGGTTGAAGTAGCTCCCGGGATATATGAAGAAATGATTGATTTTGGGAATAAAAACATCGTTTTCCGCGGGAGTGGATCTCCAGAAGAAACAATCATTCAAGGTGATGGAACTGGTCCCGTTTTTTCCATTACAGGCGGTCAAGATAACACAACAATTTTATCCTACATTACCATTAAAAATGGAGGGGGATCAAATGGGGGTGGAATGCTGATTAATAATGGGTCTAGTCCCCAACTAAAGAAAATCCTGTTAACTAATAATTCAGCTTCGAATGGTGCCGGCATTTATTGTGGCGGTTTTTCAAACCCAACATTGGACCATTTAACACTTGTGTTAAATAATGCAACGGGTAATGAAGGTGCAATCATTGCTGTAGCCGGTGGCTCGAGTGTAAATATCAATAATAGTATTTTTTGGGCGAACACAGGTATCTCCATTAATGTATTATCTGGTGAAGAAACAACAACATATTCCATTGTGGAAGGTGGAAACGCCGGGACAGGAATTAGTGAATTAGACCCACAATTTATGGATCCCGTTAACGCCAACTTCTCTTTACAATGGATATCGCCCGCTATTGATAGCGGGGACCCAACATCAGAAACAGACTTGGATGGCACCGTGTCCGATATGGGTGCATTGGCCTATAATCAAACACTGCAGCCACCAGATCCTGTGGGTGATTTTTCAGGGTCACCAAGTAATGGAGAAGTGGCCCTTTCATGGTCATTCCCGTTAGACCCCAGAGGGAATCCAAATGGGGATATTACAAACTTTATTTTGTACCGCGGTGATGAGCAAGCATCTGCTTTGGATACCTTGGCAATTTTAGATAATAATGCATTATCATATCTTGACCAAGGAGATGAAACACATCTCATAAATGGAATGGAATACACCTATGTAATAATATCAGTTGATACGGCGAGTTTTACTTCATCCAATAATGATACACTAATTGTTATTCCTGCAGGCGGCACTTTAGCATTGATCGACTCAGTGAATAACTTTGGTTCTGTGGACCATGCCCAACAAACCACTTGGGAATTTATCGTTTTCAATGAAGGAAACGGCATTTTATCCCTAGACTCACTTTATACAAGTTCAAGTTGGTATTCTGTTGGACAATCATCAGCCACTATTCTTCCTGGTGAAAGCGACACCACGATCGTTACTTTTAATCCGGACATTACGACAGGTAGCTTGATGGATACACTTATTGTAACCAGTGACGATTTAGAAAACCCAGAACGTCGGGTAGCCCTTTCTGGGAATAGTCTCTGGCCTGTAGTTGAATTAACTGCCACTGAATTAGATTTTGGTAATGTACGGGTAGAACAATCAGAAATACTCAGCATTACTTTATCCAACACCGGGACCGATACTCTTTTTGTAGATAGTATATATGTACTGAATGAAAATTCTGGTTTTGTTCCAGCCTTAGCCGATGGCGGTACATCACGCTCAGTCATTGATCGGTTAAAAAGCAAAGGGTTTGAAGGATTTTCATCCATGCGAATATCTGCGTTAATGGATAAGGGTAGCAAAGAGTCAAAGTCTTCCGATCAGGGCGATGTGACAAAACAAGGTTCAGGTTCAGAGAAACAACACAACAATAAGGACTCTTTTACTCGAGATACAAAATCCCACAACAAACCCCTTCCATTGGAAAATAATTCAACATCAGGTAAGCTATCTGCCTTTGGGATTTTATCAAAAACTGATTTGTCTCGTCTGGTGTTATCAACAGAAATCTACCCCGGAGAATTTTTAAATGTGGATGTGCTTTTCTCCCGACCGGATACCATAACCATCACTGACGAAATGCGCATTACCAGTGATGATCCCCTGGGGAACGATGAATTAAGCGTTACCTTGACCGCACACAGCGTGGCGCCTGTGTTGACCGTATCAGCTGATACATTAAATTTTGGAAATATTTTTTCCGCAACAGATTTAGCAATTCAGATTGGAAATGATGGTACCGATACGTTAAATATTTCAGCCATTGATTTCCCATCAGGTTTTACGGGATCATTAACAGATTCAACTATTATGCCAAGTGAAACAGCCCAGATCAATGTGTCTATAACTCCCGTTGATAATGGCTATTGGAGCGGTGAAATTATGCTCACTAGTGATAGTTATCAGCAATCACAACATTCGGTGCAAACAAGCGCTATTTCACTGAACACCTTTATCAACCATGATTTTGATGGTGTATTAATCGGTCAAACTAACGACACCACATTTATATTAAACAATATGGGAAGTACCGATCTTATCATTGATTCCTTGGGGATTGGCGAGACCATGTTTACCACCGATTTAATTACAAATACAACAGTGGCAGCCGATGGGAATATCTCCATAGCTGTTACCTTTGCTCCCACCGAAAGAGATTCCATTTCTGGGAATGTATTGCTTTACACACCGGTTCATGAATTGCCCATTGATATTGGTGCAGTAAGCGGCAGAGGTTGGGTTTTGCCTGGAGCGGAGTTTGCTGCTAAATCAATTTCAGTGGTTGCGGCTCAAGGACAGGACGGATCATTTAATGTGAGCTTAACCAATAATGGCGATTATCCACTGGATTATTCAACAAATATCACCGCTGATTATGCAGGGTGGATATGGCTGTCAACAGTTGAATCAGGCCAAGTAACAGGTATAAGCACAAGCGACATTGAAGTGCAGGTATTGCAGACTGCCAATCTGGATCCAGGGACCTATAATGGATCCATCTATTTTAGTACGAATACTGGATCTGATCCCACAATACTCCTTTCTAACACTGATACGGTCAGTGTATTCTTGAATCTTCTTGGGGACGACAGTGATTTGACCGACACCACAATCACTATTCCATCAGGAAATACACCGCCGATTATTGTAACAGACGATAATGGAACCCCCATTGGGCTGATGCTGGATTTTGTCAATTCAGCCGGGGGTACAGTAAGCGTACAGAGTATTGCTACGCTGCCACCCGTCGATCAAAGTACATCCGTCAGCGATCCAGATGGTTTAATTACTGATCCGGTTTATCCTGAAAAATATTATGAAATTAATGCAAATATAGAAGGGGACTTTGTTACAGATATTGGCCTGGACTACGGCAGTCTGTCAGGGATTAGCGATCCACAGACTCTTCGCCTAGCCAAGCGCCCCGGCAACGCAGGCCCCGCAGAGCCCTGGGTCATAATCAGTGTAGCAAATACAGATATCGATACAACTGAAAAATTAGTGGTGGCTAATAATCAAACTTCATTTAGCCAATGGGCCATGATCTCTAACTCATCAGATAACAGTTTTACCGATACCCAAGGCCCCGCTTGGTCAGCTCTGACTACAAACCCAGCACAGCCTGGCGTTTTGGTAGATGTAGCTGTAAACGTAAATATGAGCGACAATTCCGGTATTGATAACGTCACCTTATTTTATACACAGGGCGGTAGCAGTCAATATACGTCAACAACTATGAGCGCATCTAATGATGCATATAGCGGGACTATTCCAGGCAGCGCAGTTACACAAAATGGAATAATCTATTATGTAACGGCTCAGGATCTATTGGGTTATATCACTACAACTGACACGATAGGGGTATCTGTCAATTTTGCTTCGGGTACTTTAACCACCAATTCTGCCACCAGCAGCGCCTATCCAACCGGTTTACCCATAGATACTTGGCGGTTAATTTCAACGCCGGCAGTCCTGACAGAAACAAGCACATCGCAGGTATTAGATGAGCTGGGCACTCAAGATGATGCCACCTGGAGGCTCTTTCGTTATGATCCGGTTTCGGAAACCTATAAAAGCAATCCCTTAGAAATAAATACAACAGAAGCATATTGGATCTACCAAAAAGTGGAAGATAATCTTGCTTTAGCCACAACAGCTGGAGAAACTGGAAATATGTCTAAAACAGATTTGACCCTGGCCACCGGCTGGAATTTTATTGGCTCACCCTATCCCTTCCCCATATCTTTATCTCTGGACCAGGTTCAGTTCTACGGGCCTCTAACCTTTGGACTTAGCGGAGAATCATGGAGCCCAGTGGTGACAGAACTGGATCCCTGGAACGGGTACGTGGTCTACAACCGTACATCATCGGATCAAACCATTACACTCAATCCAATCAGTTCAGGACAAGCTTTGGCTGCCAGAGTCACCAACAACGAAAACGGATGGTTGATTCAAATGAGTGCAGCGTCAGGCATTTATAAAGACAGTTATAATCTTATAGGGCAATTAGAAAGCGCATCCAATGATTTGGATTGGCATGACAATCCAGAATTTTTATCTCCAGGAAATTATCTCTCCGTGGCCTTTAATGTGCTACATGAGAATTCCACTATTGCGCTCACTTCGGATTTACGTGAATTAAGCGAAAATGTGCAGATCTGGGATGGAGAGATATCTGCTTCAGGCTTAACTGAGCCTGTTGAACTTTCCTGGCATGTGGAAAAGGTACTCACGGGTGATATAGCTGTAAACTTGATAGACCTGAATACACGTAGGGTTTTAGACCTTACTGCACCTGATCAATATTTACTGGGTGATATAGATGACCGCTACAGCCGCCAGATTAAGATCCTGGCCGGCGACCCTGGACAGGTTGCTCTTGCTGTGGATGAAATATTAGCAACCATCCCGGAAGAACTATCTTTAGACGGTAATTATCCCAATCCTTTTAACCCGGTGACCACCATCCGCTTTGGTCTCCCCGAGCCCCGAAATATCAGGATTACTGTTGTCAATATTCTGGGTCAGGAAATCACCGAACTGGTGAATGGTTGGAGAGACATGGGTCGCCACGAGGTGATTTGGCAGGGAGTGGACGGTAGCGGTAAAGCAGTTGCATCAGGCATGTATTTTACTGTGTTAAGTGACGGGAATAAAATTATTGTACAGAAAATGCTGCTATTAAAATGATCTATAAAATCATTAAAACATGGCTACTGGGTATTTTTCTAATATCTATTCTGGTAGGGCAGGGAAACATAACCCTGGTTGTTACAGGAAGTGTCCACGGCCAGCTGGATCCATGCGGTTGAAAGAAAAAACCATTAGGCGGTCTGTCTAGAAAATCCACATTCATTAGCCAAATGCGCCAGGAAGGGAATGATCCGCTAATCCTTGACGCCGGAGATCTTTTTTTTACAACACCGGATCTTCATGATTCAAATCGTGTTTCAGAAAAATATCGCGCTTCAGTCATTTTAATGGGTTATGAACAAATAGGATGTGATGCAATTAATGTGGGGCGATATGAGTTATCTGCTGGACTTCCATTCTTATTAGAATCTCAGTCATCATCGACCATTCCATTTTTATCCGCGAATATAAAAGACAAACAAACAGACACATTATTATTTAAATCACATATTATTATTGAAAGAGGAGAACTCACTGTTGGAGTCATTGGCTTAACCATTTTAAATCTAACGAAAGAAATAAATGTAAAGGTTGATGATCATATTTCATTAGGAAATGCTGTCATTGAAAAAATCCGAGATAAGGTTAACATTATTGTATTACTTGTAAATGCGACTAAAGAATTTCAAAAAACGCTCGCCACGGATTTCCCGCTAGTTGATGTGATTTATACGAGTGGGCATAGGTTATTAACACGCCCTATGATGAAACAGCCAGAAAAGAGTCCATATATATATTCAACAGGAAGAGAAGCCCGATATCTCAATATGACAGAAATACACATAAACACATTGCAAGACCCTATCGTCAACGTGTCGTATTTAGAAGAAAGCAAAAAATATAATCAACGAAAATTAGATAGGTTTCAAGATGTAGACCCCCGCAAACCCTTAGAAAAGATTTATGAAGGACAGAAAAGCATTTTAAACTTTATAACAAAATCTAAAGAACAAATTAAACGCTCGAATGCCCAGCTTAAAAACGCTAATAACACACTATCTGTAAAACTAATTCCTCTAGATTCGGGCATTGAAGATGATCCCGAAATGTTCCTGTATGTAAATGAAGCATTAGATATTTGCAATCAATTAAAGAACTAAACCAATGCTGATGCAATTTCAGCTCCAAGCTGAACATTATTTAACGCAATAGAGACATTTGTATTTAAACTTTTCCCCTGTCACTTTTTTTTATTTTTATCTGAAGAAATTATTTCTAATTCATTAGCTAAATGACCAACATATATTAAAAGTGTATCTAACCTTCTTGTTAGATGTGAAGTCTACGGACAAGGATGTCCGTGGCGCATTTAATGCTTAAAACACCGTGTGCCGGTGAATATCATGGCAATGCCGTATTCGTCGCAGGCATCAATCACTTCTTGATCGCGGATAGATCCGCCGGGCTGTACTACCACTTTGATTCCCGAATCTTTGATAGCGTCAATACTATCCCGAAATGGGAAAAACGCATCAGATGCCAAGACACTGCCTTTTACATTTTCGCCACCTTTTCGTAACGCCATGTGGACTGCATCAACACGACTCACTTGTCCGGCGCCAAGCCCGACCGTGGTATTATCTTTCGCAATCAAAATGCCATTTGATTTTGCATGACGCAAAACTTTCCAAGTAAAAAGAGCGGTTTCAATATCCTGTTCCGAAGGCATTGCTTTCGTTATAGTGTTTAAATGTTCTTTGGTTAGGATGCTGATGTCGGTGTCTTGAACCAATAGTCCGCCATCAACATTTCGCACTTCAAGTTTTGGTGAGCGCTTACCAAATTCACCAATTTCCAAAACACGTAAATTCTTTTTCTTTTTGAAAACTTCCAATGCTTCCGGTTCGAAGTTTGGTGACAACACAATTTCTACAAACACTTTACTGATTGCTTCCGCTACCGATTTTGTACAGGTGCGATTGAATGCAATAATTCCGCCAAATGCAGAGAGTGAATCCGCATTGAAAGCACGAGTATAAACATCCAGTAATTCACTACCAATAGCAACACCGCAAGGGTTGGAGTGTTTTACGACCACACATGCCGGTCCATCAAATTCTCTTATGCAAGCCAAGGCGCCGTCCGCATCCATGATATTATTGTAAGAAAGCTGTTTCCCTTGGTGGATAGTTGCGTTCAGAATATTGGGTTCGGTATTGCCCGGAATTTTATACGAAGCGGCGGACTGATGCGGGTTTTCACCATAGCGCATTTCAGAATGTTTTTCAAATGTGAGCGAAAGATCGTCGGACAGATTTTCATCCTTTAAATAATTGTGAATGATTGTATCATATTTTGCTGTATGACCAAATGCTTTCATGGAAAGTTGCTTCCGTGTTTCAAACGAAATTTCACCAGAATCCAATTCATCTGTAATAGTGGAATAATCTGAAGGATCCACCACTGCGCAAACCCAACCCATATTTTTTGCAGCGGAACGGATCATAGTTGGACCGCCGATGTCCACATTTTCCAAGGCCAGAGTCAAGTCACAAGCTTCTCTTGAAATTGTCTCGGAAAAAGGATAAAGATTACAGATTACCAGATCGATCCATTGAATTTGATTTACTTCTGCATCAGCACTATGAATATCACGGAGCCCAAGAATTCCTCCTTCAATAAGTGGATTAATCGTTTTTACGCGACCGTCCATAATTTCAGGAAATCGAGTATAATCGCTTACATCAGTAACAGGAATATTGGCTTTGCGCAAAACGTTTGCCGTGCCACCAGTGGATAGAATTTCTACGCCACGATTATGTAAAGATTGTGCCAATTCAACTACACCTGTTTTATCAAAGACAGAAATGAGTGCACGATTAATTATGATTGGGGTTTGATTTATGTTTGGTTTTTCTATCATGTTTTTATTTTGCCACAAAGGCTTGAAGACACAAAATTGTTTTATAGTTTCTTTGCGTTCTTGGCGTCTCTGCGGCTTATTAATTTTATCGCTTCAATGAAGGCTCTACCTTCTAATTTTTGAACTTTTGTTTTTAATGTTTCAACAGTTTCATCTGGTTCCACACTACATTTTTTCTGGACCAATATGGGTCCGCCGTCCACTTCATCTGTTACAAAATGGATCGTGCATCCTGTTTCTGTTTCGCCATTTTTTAGCACTTTTTCATGAACATTGGTATCCATCCCGCCTGCATATTTCGGCAAAAGGGACGGATGGACATTCAATAATCTGTCCCGCCACGTATTACAAAAATCGGCGGATAATATTCGCATGAATCCAATAAGTAAAACCAGTTCAACATTATGGCTTTTTAATATAGTAGTCATTTCAGAATCAAATTCGGTTTTGGTTTTTCCTTTATGAGAAATAAAAATTGCTGGCACATTATGATTTTTTGCTCGTTCAAGTATGTAGGCATTCTTTCGATTGGAAAGAACAACATTTACTTTTGCGTCTAATTCACCGATTGATGTGGTGTCAAAAATAGCTTGAAGGTCGGTGCCATTGGTTGAGCCTAAAATTCCGAGTTTTATTCTATTAGCCACAGAGATCACAGAGTTTTATTATCGATATTATTCATTTTTTTCTGTGCTCGGTGGCTAATTCCGTAATTCTCTCATATGTTTAACCCGTTTTTGAACCAATTCATCCGTCCCAATATCTTTCCGATGAAAGAGTGGCCCAGAAATAGATGACACTTCTTTTTCTGCAATCGCTTCAGCGTCAGAAATTGTATCGGCCACACCCACCACAGCAACGGTTCGACTACCAGACTCAATGAGACTGGCTCCTTTAAAATCAACGGACGCATAAAATAAGCTATCTGAATTAGTAATACCTGAAACATCAATCGGTTTATCTTTTAAGGGATTATCGGGATATCCTTCCGGCACGGCATATTTGCAGACGGTTGCTTTATTCGCGAATTGCACATCAACATTATCCAGCGTTCCACCGGCAATACCTTTGCAAATATCAATAAAGTCGGACTCTAAAAGAGACAAAACATTCATGGCTTCCGGATCGCCGAATCGGGCGTTGTATTCAATGAGCTTTACACCGTTTGCTGTTGCCATAAATCCGCCATAAAGAATGCCTTTATACCCAATTCCGAATTTATTTTTTACCGCCATGGCGGTTTTAATATTGATTTCATGAGCGTCTGAAATATCATCATCTGTTAAAAAAGGGAGCGAATGATTTGCATCAGAATACGTGCCCATCCCACCGGTATTGGGACCCGTGTCTTCTTCGTAAACACGCTTATGATCTTGAACTGCCGGCATGTGTTTTAATGTTTCACCATCACAAAAGCTCATGAGAGAAAATTCTTCACCAATAAATTTTTCTTCTATGACAAATTCACCACCATTTTCTACTAATTCTTTACAATATGCAATTGCTTCATCATGGGAATGCAAATGGTCACCAGACACTTTCACGCCTTTTCCGCCGGCGAGACCGTCATACTTTACTACATAATTTTCGCCGAGCTCATTTAGAAATTCAATCACACCACTCATGGCGTTAAAAGTCTGATATTTTGGGCCACCGGGAATGTCATATTCTTTTAACAAATCTCGCGTGAATGCTTTGGATGTTTCTAATTGGGCTAAATCTTTTTTGGGTCCCACGACTTTTACGTCTGCATTCCAAAGTGCGTCCGCCACGCCGTTGGCTAATGGATTTTCAGGCCCAATGATGGCCAAAGTTGCTCCAAGTTCTTTTGCATAACTGACAACAAATTCCGGATCGTTGAAATTACCGATGAGTATTTCATCGCAGAGTTCGGCAATTCCCGGATTCATATTGGAAGCGAGACAGAAAATTTCTTTTTCTTGGGGAGATCGATCTAAAGCCCTAATAATGGCATGTTCCCGTGCGCCGGAACCGATGACTAATATTCTTTGAGCCACAGAGTTCACAGAGATTTAAAAATAAAAACTAATTAAAAAGATGATTATTCCGATCAAAAATGTGCTGCCAATAAATACAAGAGACTGTTTTTTCAGCTTTTTTTCTTCATCAGTTATGGCGCGAATTTCATCTTTATGTTTTTTCTCATTTTCTGTTCCAATAGCAACGCCAATAGCCACTCCGATCCCAACACCAAGGGCAATATTGTTTGTGGATGCACCAATAGCTACGCCGATTGCAACCCCAATCCCAATGCCTTGTTCCAGCCAATATCCTTTTGGATGCCCTGTAAGTTTTTTTTGAATATTTTTTTGTTTTCTTAACTGGATAAAAGCAAACCCACCCGATGCTAAAAGCACAATTAAAATGATACCAATTTTATCAAACATTATCATTCCCATTCCTGTCATTCACGCGCATGGTTTCCATTTCTGCAATTTTAGCATTATCAATGTCGTTGGCTATATAATTTCCATCCAAACACGCCATGCACGGCGTATCAATATGGTGGTCTCCTTTACGAGTTACTGCTTCCACTAAATCATCAATTTTTTGATAAAGAAGTGCATCCACATTTAAGTATTCTTGGATTTCACTTTCATTCATATTGCCAGCGATCAATTCACTTTTTGTTGGCATATCTACACCATAGAAACACGGTGATTTTACGGGAGGGCAAGCCACAGCGAAATAGACTTCTTTTGCACCGAAGTCTTTCAGCATTCGCACAATTTCACGACTTGTATTTCCCCGGACAATACTATCGTCCATGATTAGCACTTTTTTATCGCGGATTTCAGTCTCTTGCGGAACCAATTTATATTTCACGGATTTCTTCCGTTCGGCTTGCTCAGGCATAATAAAGGTTCGACCAATAAACGTATTTTTATACAATCCTTCTGAATATCGCACGCCCAATTCGTGTGCGAAAGAAAGGGCGGCTGTATTAGCGGTGCTTGGGGCAGGAATTACAATATCTGGAATGATATCAGGATATTTGTTTTTCCATGCTTCGGCTAAATTTTGTCCCATTCGCAAGCGCGCTCGATACACACTTACATCATTCAACGTAGCGTCTGGGCGAGCGAAATACACATACTCAAAAATACACGGATTAAAAGATTTTTTAACCAAACGCTTGCTGAATACTTTTCCGTCTTCATCCACATAAATCAGTTCACCCGGGAGCACAGTTCCTTTTGGTTCAAATCCCATGGAATAGAACATGGTGTTTTCGGAAGCAAAAATATAATCCTTACCACCATTTCCATTGGAGCGCTCACCTTTCACCAACGGACGAATTCCCTGTGGATCGCGAAACACAACGAGTCCTTTTCCAATGACAATACTGACGACAGAATAAGCACCCTTTACGCGTTTGAAAATTTTAGTAACAGCATTACACAAAAGATAGAAAAATTCTTCACTATCTTCAGGCGGATTGTTGGTATGTAGTAAGTCAGCAAAATAATGAAGTAACACTTCTGAATCAGAATTGGTGTTTAAATATCGACTGTCCTTTTGGGTGATCTCTTCTGCAAGGCTTTGATAATTGGTGAGATTTCCGTTGTGTGCCAACGCAATACCATAAGGAACAGATGTCCAGAATGGTTGAACTTCGCCATGAGAAAATCCACCATGGGTCGGATATCGATTATGAGAAATGCCAATATTTCCTGTAAGCAACTTCATATTATCTTCATTGAAAACTTCTTTGGCGAGCCCCATGCCTTTTTCTTTATGCATGCGATCATCATAAGTCATAATTCCAGCTGCATCTTGACCGCGGTGTTGTAAGTGGATGATACTGTCGTAGAGTTCTGTCGCGACAGGTTTATGGGAATAAATTCCGGCTATACCGCACATGATTGTTTTTCCATTAGGTTGAATGTTTTAGGTGACCCGGAGAACGCAGAGATGCACAGAGTTTTTATTTTAGAATATAAATCGTTTAAGGCCATTGACAAGTTTCTTGTGGTGAAAATTAATAAGTAATCCAATTTTGCATTTTGCAAGACGGGTGTTATTTAAAGTTTGTGCTTGAAATACATCATGCCGATCTTCTTGAGCTTTTAATTCGAGCATTACACTTTTTTCAACTATGACATCCGCTCGAAAACCTTTTTTAAGCGTTATTGTTTTATAAACAACAGGTAAGAGCACTTCTTCTTCGACAAAAAATCCGCGCAGTCGCAATTCATAAACCAATGCTTCTTGATATGCAGATTCGAGTAAACCTGGCCCAAGTATTTTATGGACTTCAATAGATGCGCCAATGATTTGTTCAGTAAGTTTATTGATATCAATATTTTTCATTTTATTTGACAACACTGAACACAGAGTTCACCCAAATTTTATAAGTAAAATTTTTCTTTGTGTTTTTCTGTGGTCTCTGTGTCACAAGAGCTCAACCAATTTACCCGCTAATCCGATATAATTTTTAGGTGTGAGTTCTAACAATGTCCGCTTATCATCATCAGAAATTTTCAATTCCGCCACAAATTTTGCCATGGAATCAGCATTAATAGACTGACCGCGAGTTAATTCTTTCAATTGTTCGTATGCGTCTTGTTTTCCGTTTTTACGAAGAATGGTTTGGATGGCTTCTGCTAATACTTCCCAATGATTATTGAGTTCATTTGTCATTTGAGTATTATTAATTGTAATCCGGCTCAAGCCCTTTTTAATATTTTGTAACGCCAAATAAGAATGTCCCAACGCTACACCTTGATTTCGTAGAGTGGTGGAATCGGTGAGATCTCGTTGCATTCTTGAAATAGGAAGTTTTATTGCGAGATGATTTAGTAAAGCATTGGCAATTCCCATATTTCCTTCGGCATTTTCAAATTGAATTGGATTAATTTTATGAGGCATGGTGGATGAGCCCACTTCGCCTGCTACTTTCTTTTGCCCTAAAATCCCACGACTGATATATGCCCACATATCTCGGCAAAGATCAGTTAGAATAGAATTCACCCGGACGACTTGATGGAAACTTTCTGCCAAAGAATCGTGGGGCTCAATTTGAGTGGTAATTAGATTGGCCTCAAGCCCTAATGATTTAATGAATTTGGATGAAAATTGTGTCCAATTCACTTTTGGGTATGCGACCAAATGAGCGGACCAAGTTCCTGTGGCACCGCCAAACTTCCCTAAAAGTGAATGAGAATTGATTTGAGAAGTTTGTCTATCCAATCTCGCACAAAACACAGCCAATTCTTTTCCAAATGTAGTAGGCGTTGCGGGTTGACCGTGAGTTAAAGCGAGCATAGATGAATTTTTATACCTACGAGCCAGCTTTTTTAATTCTTTATTTACGGATTGTAGAGTGGTGAGATAAATTTGTTTCAATCCCTCTTGCCACATAAGTGAATAGGATAAATTATTTATATCTTCTGAAGTGAGCGCAAAATGGATCCACGGATGCAGGGCTTTTTTCACTTTGCTTTGAATGAAATATTCGACGGCCTTTACATCGTGATTGGTGGTGGCTTCGATCTCTTTCACTTTTTCCGAACCATCAGAATCGAAGTTTTCATATATCTTTCGTAGGCGGATTTGTTCATCTTTGGAAAAGGGCGAGAGTTCTTTTATTCCTTTTTCATTCCCAAGTGCGATGAGATATTCGATCTCCACTTTTATGCGATAAGCAATAAGCGCTGATTCAGAAAAATAGGCGGATAAGTCTTTTATGCTATTAGCATAGCGACCATCTAATGGGGAAATATTTTTTAGACTATTCAT
>Ga0257119_1001311_pt1 | contig 17782 bp, 9 predicted proteins | sample SI112_200mmetaG_FD_190179 | JGI IMG/M metagenome (GOLD analysis project Ga0257119, IMG submission 190179) | Marine microbial communities from Saanich Inlet, British Columbia, Canada - SI112_200m | ecosystem: Environmental > Aquatic > Marine > Inlet | place: Canada: British Columbia | collected... | reverse complement strand
CTAAAAAAGCTGAACTAGCTCATAGATATTACAAAGCATTAAAGCTTGCAGGTGCATACGCATTTGTTGAAGGAAGTAAAACAATCACAAGGATACACCTAGACAGTGCTATTCAACTATGTGAAGACTCAGGTGAGCACTTTAACCGTGTTATCTGTAAAGAAGGCGCATATGCCCGCTTAGCACGATATATTGCTGAGATAGGTAAAGAGGTCACTCAAGTAGATTTAATTGAAGAACTACCCTTCTACAAAGGCTCAGAGTCACAAAAGAAAGACTTACTGAAACTTGCAGTAGCTTGGGGGTATAAAAATAATATTATTATCCGTAGAACTTACGTAGATGATATTGAATTTTTATCAGGTGAATCATTAAAAGAAACTGATATTAATAAACTTCAAGTAGCTTACAGTAATGATATTACTGAGGGCTTTGAGCTTAACACTACTGACTTCGGACAGTTACATAAGCTAACAGGTGCTAAGGATATGCATTACACAGCACACACCTTCATAGGTAATTATCGCTCAGGTGATAAAGCAATCCCAGGATTTGATTTATTAATCCTAGATATTGATGGTGGGTGTAGTTTAAACAGTGCTAAAGAACTCTTAAGTGATTTCAGATGTTTATTTGCAACAACTAAGCGACATACAACTGAGCATAATAGATTCCGTGTCATATTACCTATGTCACACTATCTTAAACTAACACCTAAAGATTATTCTAAGTTTATGGAGAATGTATTTAACTGGTTACCTTTTGATTGTGACACAGCAACTAAAGACATTGCACGTAAGTGGATGTCATACGATAAAAGTCAACATCATTACAATGATGGTGAACTTATTGATGCAACATTATTTATTCCTCAAACTAAAAAAGCTAGAGAACAAGAACAAAAAATTCTTGATGCTCAAGGCATGAATAATATGGAACGTTGGTTCTCAGGAAAAATTGAAATTGGTAACAGAGCTACAATGCTTGTACGTTATGGGTTTATGTTGATGGATAATGGTTATCCTGAAGATGCTATCAGAAACATGTTAGTAGCTTTTAATGATCAAATTAAAGACCCTATTAGTCCTGAAGAAATTCATTCTAAGATAATGCCATCAATTCAGAAAAAAATCATACAAAAGGAGATTGAATAATGAACAATAATTTAGTATTGTTATGCGGTAAATCCGCAACAGGTAAATCAGCTAGTCTAGTTGATATTAAAAACCCAGAAGGAGTAATGTACTTGAACTGTGAAAACAACAAGAAGTTACCTTTCAAATCTAAGTTCCAAGAATACACAATTACTGACCCTACAGACGTACCTGATGCTATTAACTCAGTACAAGACAACGATAAGATTCATACTATCGTTATTGACAGTCTCACATACCTAATGGATATGTTTGAGAGTACTAAAGTCTTAACTTCATCTAACACAATGAAAGCTTGGGGTAGTTATGCACAGTTCCTAAAGAACTTAATGGCACAGAATGTAGCCAACTCTAATAAGAACATCATCTTCATTGCTCATACGTCTGACGTATTCAATGAAGCAGAGATGGTAAATGAGACTATGGTTAAAGTTAAAGGCTCTTTAATGAACACAGGAGTTGAAAGCTTCTTCAGTACTGTTATTGCGTGTAAAAAACTACCACTTAAGAACATCGAAACTTCAAAATCTAAGATGCTCAATATTAACGAAGAAGAGGAGTTATTAGGTTTTAAATATGTCTATCAGACTAGACTAACTAAAGACACTGTAAACGAGCGTATTCGAAGCCCTATGCGTATGTGGGACATCAAGGAAACATTCATTGATAATAATCTACAACATGTATTAGATAAGTTACATGATTACTACGATGCGTAAGCTAAATAAGAAGCAAAAACAGTTACTAAATAGGTATGACACTTTGCAACATGAAAGTGAATTACCACCCGATGTACTGAATGCAGTTATTAAATTAAACGACTATGATGAAGTGTATATGGATGTGACAAGGTATTTATATGATACTTATGTACAACTACGCGGTACACCATTCAGGGAATACCCGTGAAGGGGTGTAGGTGTTTCTGCGTTGCGCACGGTTTAACCTTTAGCGGGAGGGCTATAAACTAAACCAATTGCCGAGTCATTTTTCGGTAGTTTTTACGACTCTATAACTAAAAGCTACCACCTAATTTATGGAGGAGATATGAGTACAAAATTAATGTTATTAAAAGACTTAGTAGAAAAGTCATGTAAGAATACCCCTAAGCTAAAGTGTGAACTTATAGCTGTAGTAGGTAAAGATGGTCACAGGATTGAATTTCCTGCTGACATTGAAGTAATAATCAAATGTGAGAGCAAATAATGAAAAAACAAGCATTAGAAAACATCGCTCAAGTCTGGCGTAAAAAACAACTTATCAAGGATGAAGTAGACACAGTATTAGGTGAATTTAACCTGTCTAACACGGCTAAAGACATCTTTATATACGCAGCAGCTAATAAAGTAAATATTGCAGCTATTACACAACATAAATTCTTTATAGATAAATCTTTTTCAACTATTAAGCGTGCAGTATTAGAACTAAAACACCACAAATTAATAGAAGCTGTTACTGATACTGTAGATAGACGTGTACAGTGGTTAGAGCCTACCCAGGAGAAATAATATGATATTTGAATACTTAGTTGGGGCAAGCATTCTATATCAAGGATGGCTTTTATACATTTACTTAGGTGACACATAGTGGCAGGTAATAACAAAAAGTTAACTGAATACAAACTGTCTGATGGTCAATCACTTACTGCTAAGGCTCTAGCTGAATTAGCTGGAATAGCTTTGCCTACTGCTAGAACCCGCTTACAACAATCTAGAGATATAGAATGGTTAACCAGACCTCTAGTTAAGGGTAACAATAACAGTAAAGGCATATTTAAAAAATATACGCTCAATGATGGCTCTGTGTGGACAGTACCTGAACTAGTTAAAGAAACAAACTGTACTAAACAAACTGTCGCAGCTAGGTTACATAAAAGCTTAGATGCTGCTAGAGTTTTACGTCCAGTTATTTCAGGTACTCCCATGGGCCAGGACAGTGTAAAGGCCAGAGCGAATATAAAAAATCGAATGTTCTTTGACCCTGATGGGTTCTGGAAAATATTCAATAGATCAACCTAAAACAATTAATGGGTACTCCGTACCCTATTACGAAAATGTAGAGCATTATTAGTTGTCGTGCACTACGTTTATTATTAAAAGACAACAAGGATATATATTATGGTAAATTTAAAATTAGACGCAGATGTAATTGCTGACGTAGAAACAACAGGTGGTGGTGGTAATAAACGTGTTTGGGATGCAGGAGTTTATGACGTTATCGTAGAGATGGCTACTGTAGAAGAATCAAAAGGTGGTGCTACTTCCGTAAATGTAACACTTAAGAATTCTGACAAAGAATCTAAGTTATTTCCATTACGTGATACTTTCTGGATTACAAGTGGTACAGCTAAAGGAGCTAATCCTTATTATGTAGATAAAGCTGGTAAGAAGCACCCTCTTCCAGGGTACACAGTAGCTAATCGTATGTGTATTGCTATGACAGGTAACCCACTTAACGAAGTAATCCCTACTGGTGAAAAGAAGACTATCAATGCTTACTCATGGGAAGCTAAAAAAGAAGTGCCTACAGAGAAATTTGTACTAACTGACTTAATTGGTAAGCCTGTGAAGATTGCGTTAGTAACTAATCTAGAAAACAAGCGTGCTAAGAACGTTGCCAGTGGTGTGTATGAAGCTACTGCTGAGACAATAGAGAAGAATGAAGTACGCTACTTTGCTAATATCGTTACAGGATTATCTGTGGGTGAAATGGCAGCAGGTACAACAGACCCTACATTTATGGCCGAATGGGCAAGTAAAAACACTACTATGCAACAAACAGTAGATGGTGTAACAACTACAGTTCCGCGCGTAAATGATAAAACTACGTTCAAAGGAACTGCACCTGCAGCTTCTGGAACAGAGACAGCTAAAACTTCTATCTTTAGCTAACCCCTATATGGCTCCCTGTTACACAAGGGGCCATAACCTAATTAAAAGGAAATATTATGAAATTAACTATTGAATTAACTACTGATGATGCCCTAACTGTACTTAAAGGTCTTGACCTTACAGATATCGTCATCAAAACAACTACTGCTGGCTCTAAACCTAAAGCTACTCGCCGTAAGCCTAAAGTAGCTATTATAGAAAAAGAGGTTAAAACTATCGTGCATAACGCAGTAGAGGATTTAGAGGCTAAAGTGGATAAAACATTCACAGACACTCTAGATGAGACTGGAGAAGCCTTTGCTAAAGGAGGAGCTCCTTGGAAAAGCTAAAAGACCTATTAAACACAGCAGCAGTAAGCACTGTAATTATAGGTGTCTTAGTTGCAGGAGTACTCATTACTCCTATATTAATAGGAGCAGGAGTAGTACTAGTTGTCTATGTTGCCATCAAGGTACTCCATGATGACCCTGATATGTAATCTATAGAGGGTCCACAGGTAATCCTGTGATGTCCTCTATCTGATCTGTGAATGGTATATAGAATACATTTTCAAATACCTTCTGTGGTCCACCTATTGGAGGTAACCAGTTACCAAATATCATAGCTGAGTCATACACGTCAGGTACATCAACACCAGTTATTTCTTGCATTGCTAATAGCATAGCAACATTAGCTGGTTCTCTTTTAGCTTGTTTGTAAAGGTAACGTTGAATAAACAACCAAAACTTCACAAATAATCCTAACCCCATTTTGTTTACATAATCTAGCCTAGGACCTAAAGGCTTATCATACAAAACAAATGCATCAAATACTTGAGATAATGCTTCGTTTTCAGAAAGCTTTTTCTTTATAGTTAGATGCTGATACATACCGTATCTAGCTACAAAGTCCATAGTAGTTGTGAAATGATGTAATTCTTTAAACAATTGCGTGGTTTCTGTCATGTACGCCACTCTAGCTGCGCTCTGAAGTGCCTCAGGAGTGTTTTTCTTTAATCCGCTTAACGAATTAGCGAACTTAGTTAAATAGTCGAATTCTCGCAATTCTACGTCCTCTGAAATACTTGTAAATAGTCCCATATTAATGAGAGTAATTACTGGGTTTTCTGCAAGACTACTTCTTAACTCAAAATATCTAGATTCTAGCACCTTACTCTTAGGTGTGTTAATCGGAACATTCTGTAACTCTAGCTGTATCTCAGCTAGTTCTTTAGCTTCTTGCTTGAATACTTCAAGATTCTTCCACCCAGCTGCCCAGTACTTCTTAACTTCTAGCGGTGTCATCCCAGCAACTAAACTAACAAATACGTTAGACACCATGTTAGCTCCTGGAACTCCTGCAACCTCTTTGATAATAACGTTCTTAACTCCTAAAGCTACTAAACTCTGCCAGCTTGCTTCAAACTGCTTAATTGCAAACTGTGCTCTAGGCATTGAACTAATCAATTTTAGATTAGCAGCAGATAGTCTCTTGTGTCCAAAGAAGGTTAGTACATAATCTCTTCTGATAGGGAAAGACAGCCTCTCTTTTCCCCCCGGGCTCTTGATTGTTAGTGCACCCTTTTTAATCAACTGTTTGAGTGGTCTAGGCAATCCTGCATAGTACTCAGAATAGTATTTCTTATCAAATAAGTCGATAAACTCGTGCTTAGCTAGTCTTCTATTATCCGAATAATCCTTAATTAGAAAATCAACAGCATTCTTATTTACTTTCTCTGACTGCGTCTTATCCACTAGATGCATTCCCATGCGTCCAAGTACCTTATCGATGTCCATGTCTATACTGTCACCTTTATAGATTTCCTCCATTTTCGCGTATGGGAGTTCAATTCTATAATCTACAATATTTGATAACTCGTCTCGTATAGGTATTAGCTTATATTTAGAAGACAGACCACGGCTATTCTCATGTTTAGCTAAATTATCTTGTTGTACTGCAAAGTCCCTAATTGCTACATGTATCTTAGCAGCATTAGGTACAGCTTCTCCGCTGATCTCATCTACCATCTGATACTCTTCTTTTCTAGCAAACATTTCAAATACACTAGTTCCTGAAGCTTTTAGCTGGGTGTACGATAGTACACCAGCTACTTTAGTAGGCTCTACATGATACTTCGTAACATACAAGCTTAATCCTTCATTATCAATACCATCATACTCAGTTACTTTACCTAACTTAGTGTATCCCTGTTTGTATAAAGACACAGCTTCTGCATCAGTAGCGGCAACGATATTAACATGTGGGTCTGCAACATTAGCTACATACCCTTTCCTCATCTGAATAGGGCTAGATTCAAATAGCTTCTTCTTAGTTTCTACCTTGAAGTCATTGTGATGTTTTAGTAAAAAAGTGAAACCATTATCTGTACCTGCTGCTTGTTCTTTATCGATAACTTCTAAAGCAGTATCCAAAGTACTCTGGGGAGTCATTTGTATAGCTAACAAGCTAACATATGCATCTAGCATTAAAACTTCAGACTTGCTCACCACTCCTGATTTCTGGCTTAGAACATGCATTAAGTGAATAGTATTAGCGTTCAGTGCTGCGTTAGTTTTGGTAGTCTTCCTCATGGTTATAAGGCTAGCTAGTGACTGAGTATGCTGAGCGTATAGTTGATTATTAGGTATATTCAAGTTAAGCTCATAAGTACTAATTAGTGCTTTTAATGCAGCAGGGTCTCGTAGAAGATTAACAATCTTATCCGCTGACAATCCTCCTGCGTACATTAGAGCAGATAGGTCTCCTCGCAATAGTACTTTAGTTAGTGCTGTGTGTTGTATCTTACTAATCTCCTTAAATGGAGTTAAAAACATTTTCTGTATTTTACTAATCACTGCGTTTTCACGATGTTTTCGCTGTGATTCTACTAAGTGTTTAGATAAAAGCAATAACTTTTCTACTCTAACATCTGTTGTACCTATAGTAGCTTCCTTAACTAAGTAAGCAAGAGCGCTTTCCTGTGCCACTGATGATAGTGCAGAGAAAGCTTTAGTAAATGCTTGCTCAGTAGTAGCTGTTCTCAGTGCTTCAGGCAAGTTAGCAAATACATACGCAGTGTTAGGTATGAATGATTTACTCTTACCATCTCTGCCTAATTTATTTAACCCTAACTTAACCCCTTCACTAAACTTAGAATATAACTTATCCTTAGCTTTCAAAGACATCTCATAGTAAACGTGCTTTCGTTGTCTCTCCTGGGCTCCAGCTAATTGCTGTGCTAGCTCAAATACTTCTGCGTGTACTGAAGTAGGTATCTTATCCTTCCTAAATTTACGTATAAACATATCTATTAGGGTAGAAATAGCATTACCTAACTGTTGAATAAAACCAGTACCTGTAAAAAACTCATGCTTAGCAGGCTGTTGCATGCTAGTTAGCTTCTTAACTAAGTATTTATTCGTTAGTGCCCCCACTATGAATTCTTCTAATGTACTCGATACCTTTTCACCTAAAGAGTTTGTGTGGAAAGGGCCAATAAAGTAATCATACTGCTGTTGTGCATTCTCTCGCTCTAGTACAGGGTCTGTTTTGTATACAACATTACCTGCTTCATCTTTACTTAAGAAATCCTCAACAACTACGTGCTTTCTTGCGTATCTTTGTAAGTCTTGTAAAGCACCCTTGATAGGTGTACCTGTTTGAAGTACAGCATGTATTACAGGGTGTAATGACTCGTGTGTAAACACTTCTTGGTCACTCTGTTCAGCATAACTAGAGGCTATATATTTGCTTAAGTTTAATCTAATATTCTTAGTATCTACGTTATATCCACCTATACTACGTCCTTCCACCTTACCTGCACTGATGGTAACACCTTCTATGTTAGCAACTACTTTTAGAATTAGGTCATTCCATACTCTTTCTAAGTTAGCTGTTTCTTCTGCATGCTCTTTTTCACTAACATAGCTATTTGTGTATGTGGATAACTTACCAAATATCTTCCTAGCATTAGTGGATAGTTTTACGTTATCAAACATATCAGCTACAGATTCTAGTACTTCTTCTGGTGAAGAACCTAGAACCTTCTTTATGCTCTCGGCCATAATAGGATTAACTATTTTAGTATCTTGTAACTCATTCTTATCTTGTAAGGAGTCTTGTACTTCAGATGTAAACTCTGCAGCTTGCACCACTTCTCCAGAAACTGTGGCTACATACATCTGTTGTACTTTAGTTCCTTTTTCTTTAAGCATTGAGAATAGTTTACTTCTAGCTTGTTTGTTAATATCATTTAACATTTCAATAGCAGCCATTGAATCATCTAAAGATGTTCTAAATATTTCGGGCTTGCCTTTATTTACAAATGCTTCTTCATAGAAGGTGTCTTGTATCTCTTCTTGTTCCTCTAGGGATAATAACTCAAATGACTGTGCTAATCTAGCACTTACTTGCTCAAATGCTCCAAAGCGTTCGTTCACTCCAACAAACTCTGTGTTGTAAGAGCCAATAGATTGTTCTACCATGTCTAAAGGAGCATCCATAGCATCGTGAATGGGGCTAAAACCGCCCTTACTATCTTTAATAGATAAAGATAAGATTACTGAGTCAATGTTCTGAATAGGGCGAATTACAGCTGAAGCTCCTGGAGCTTCAAACTCTAGTGTGCGTACTTGAACACTGTATGAACCACCACCTCTTCTAGGTATCTTAACGATATTAGAGTCTTGGTGTGTGTACTTAACTTTAATTAAATCAATAGCGTCTTTGATGTACTTACCATCATTGGTAGTTTTACCCGCGAAAGGCCCCTTAAATTGAGGGTACACTCTAAGTAATGTGTTCTTAATTAGCTCAGTTTTTTGGAATTCATCCATCTGTGTAAATTTGTCAGCAAACTTACCGTTACCTGGAATTATCTTATCAACTGCTTTCTCTAGTTGATTATTGAAAATCATAAACTGTATTTCAGCGGCTTCAATAAAAGCAGCTCTATACTTAGATATGTCACCAAGAACCTCTTCAGCTGCATGAGCTACGATAGGCTTATACATAAGAGTAATGTTATCTTTAACTTTACCTTTCGTATCTAGCTTTAACTCAAGCAGTGTTCCTGCTTCAAGCAATTCTTTTATCTTCTCAGGGCTATACTTCTTTTCACCAAATAAAGCTAATGCACTGAACAACTGTACTGCTTGCTCTAAATGCTGTACCGCATCAGGGCTATTTTTATTAGCTGTGTAATTACTTTGTATGTCTACAACTTTACTACGGAACATCTCTGACACTTCTACAGATAGTTCTCTTGAGATGCTAGCAAACATTGCGCCGTAGTTGTACACCATAAATGGAGTTTTAGCCATCTTACGTATTATTGAATCTTTAGACGTATCAAAGCCAATGGTCTGTAGAGCATTCAGCATTTTTGTAACGTCACCAGTTAGATTTTTAATCGTAAATAACTCTTTATACTCTGGTGATATGTATGTTTTACCTGCATCATTACGCTTAACTACTTTACCTTGAAATAACAAGGGCTTATCTATGATACTTTTCATAGAATAACCAAATTCAGTGTAAGCATCTCTAAATCCAGATTTGAATCTACTTCCCATGTCACCATCTTGAGTAGATAGGGTAAATCCTACTTGGTTTAGTTTACGTAACCCTGACTTGGTGAGTTCCATATTACCATCAAATAGTCCTCCTGCAAATTGCAAGATACTAATAGCGAAGCCATTGGTTACACCATCAGCTTCAAGAGTAATATCAGTAGTAAATTCACTGAAATTAGTACCACCATTTAATGCTCTTATATATGTGGCTAATGCCGGGATACCTTTTAGTATTCCAGGACCAGCACCGTATTCAGCATCTATATCTAATAGTAACGAGTTCATTGTTTTAAAATCTTTACTGTTATACGCAACAATTGCTTGTGCTAAATTAGAGCCTGTACGATTAGCTTCATTAACTAGTTTGTTAAATAGCTGTAATCCTCCATTTAAATCTGTCTTATCAATATCTTTATCGAAAGCTTGTGCTACTGCTAATCTAAATAAACTAAACCTACCTGCATTATTTGGAGATATTTTAGTATTTAAAGCACCCTCAGGAGTAATCAAGTTTCTGTGTAATAAACTGTTCTGTGGGGTTACTGGGCCTAGTTGAACTAAACGATTAGTATTCATCGCTTTGTATGGCACGAAGAATCTCTCTAGACGTCCTAATTTGTTGTATTTGACTAAGTTGTCTATCTCTCTATCTATTGCAGCGTTCTTGGCCTCTTGAGAGCCCCTATCGTCCACATGAACTGTAGCTGGGTCTTTCCATCCTACTAGTTCTCTTATTGTTTGTTTTTCTGCACCTTCAAATATTTCAAAGCCACTGTTCTTAGTCCAAGGACTAGATTGCAATGTACGGATAGTTGTAGCTACTTTAGTAGCTATATCAAATATACTATTACGTATTCCTTTTTTAACATGCTTAATAGGAGAGTTACTAGGCTCATACGAGCTCTCAGCGTCACCTAATATTAGATCAACATCATTGTTATTAGTACTTACTACTAATGAAGATTTACCAAATCCTGTGAGAGCTCCTTCTTCAGTCTTATGCTTAGGCACTTGAATCATATTGAAGTACTGTAGCTCTTCAACTATATTACCTTTACTGTCTAATGCCTCTACTAAGACTTCTACCACCTTCTTAGTAAATAAACTAACACCACCTATCTTAACCTTCTCACCCATGCCAGCTACAGCTAAGAGCCCTAAACCATATTTAATGCGTTGACCTAAACCATCTGCTCTATCTACTACAGCAGGGTCAAAAGTAATGTCTTCACGCTTTTCTATGATTGACCTAATATTCATACTACGGTACACCGCATCACCTACTTGCATAATGAGAGTATTACGGTTAACACCACCACCAGTGAATAACTCATATACATCGGTAGGTATCTTCGCATCACCATTGCCATACACTAGTTCGCCAATCTCTTTGTTATTCAACATAGATGGCACGCTTCCTGCATATCTATAAGAAGTAACCATCATATTAAATAGCACTGCATCAGGTAGTGTGAAGTCACCATTATCCTGTGCATCTCCGTATAGTAGTTGAAGTGGAGCTTCATACCAAGCTTCAGTTTCTCCTTTACCTGCTTTAATAGGACTACGAGTATTTGCAGCAACTTGTGTTAAGTACACGTCTCTGTACTCTTCATAGTTTCTAGCTAGGAAAGCACTAAATAGTGGGTTCACCCCATGCTCTAACAGAGCATCTTGTAATGAGTCAACAGAATCATACATAGCTGGGTTGTCAAAAGCAAACGTATCTAATGTATCAGAGTATTTAGTAAATAACTCATTGAAGGTTTTACCTTTTACGAACGCACTAACAGCTGCATATTTACTAAACATCTTATCTGGGAGTTTAGTAAAAATAACATCTCTTACTGCCGAAGCTAGGTCATTAACCTCATACGCTTTTAACTGTGAGTAAGATGAAACTATTTCGTTATAAAGCTCTTGCTTACTTTTTAGATTACATTTGCCCATTAGTCACATACCTTAAGTGTTTTAGCTGCTGCTATTATTGTGCTTTCATCCAGTTTACTGAACTCCTCGAATGAAACAATTCTACCATTTTTGAATAGACCTTGCTTAGTAAATCTATTTTTAAAACCTGCCTTAGTTGTAAGAGGAGTTTCTAATGCGGTTAATTCTGGAGTACTCTCACCTTCTAGTGTAGCCTCCAACTTACCAACTTCAGCTTCTAATTGTTTAATCTGCTTTTTTAAAGCAACTGTTTCTACAGTATCAGGCTCTATTTCTTGCTTGATGGGTTCAACTATCACTTCTTCTTTAGCTTTAGTTTTAGTCTGCGTGACTTTATTACGTTCTACTGTATTAGCTTGTTGAATCTTTTTCAACTGCTCCATCTTACCTACTAGTTCAGACGTGTCTGCTACCACTACATCAGGGGTGTGCCTCTGGTAATCCGTGCTAATGTTTCTAATTAGCTTTTCAACTTTAGTATTCTTAAATGCAATAGCACCATCTAGTAATGTATATAAAGCTTCTTCATGTGCCTCTGTCTTGATATCTTCATCAGTTATACCTAAGTCAAACCCACTAGCGATAGCATCAAATTCTTTTTTGACTTTAGCATAAGACTTTCTAAGTCTAACTTTCTGTTTCTCAGTTTCTGTAGATAGTTCTGTCTCGAACATATCACCGCTGTTAAGCGCGTCATCTAAAGCCTGCACTTTAGTTTGAATTCTGTCTAGCTTTTTAACTACCTTAATAATCTTAGCTTCTTCTTTTTTAAAGTTCAGTTTCTTAGTTGGTTTAACCGCCTCAGGCTTCTTAATTTCCTGTTTAACAGGTTCTTTCACTTTAGGTGGTGTAGTTTCAGTCTCAGCCTCAACAGACTGCGTCTGTGTGGCTTCGCCACCCTCAGGGGTTGTTTGTGTATTATCAGGAGTATTAAGTGCATTGATTACATCTGCAGTACGCTGCTTAGCTTCTACATTAGTAGTTGGTCGCTCTTCTTTAGTGTTAACAATATCTTCAACTGTACCTGTAGAGTCTTTTACAGAGTCTAAGTCGTCTAAAATTGATTGAATAACAGAATTCTGTTTAGCTACATCAGAGGTTTCTCTATTACTTGACAGTGCAACTGTATCTAAAACTAACTGAAGAGTCTTCTCACCATACTCTGCTTCTTTTTGTAGTACCTCTACTAGTGGGTTAACCCCAACTGGGTCAACTCTCCATCCTGTGCCTACATTGATAGGAGCCTCAGAAGATATCTCAAAATTCTTATTAATGTACTGGGGCGTACCTGTCTCTAATGCAGTGTTTAAAGCTTGCTTAAATGCCTGCGCTTTCTCCGTAGTTCTTCTAACAAATGTTTCTAGGTCATTGAACCCTTTCTCTGTGTCTGCTGTAGCAGCATGCTCATCAAAGGATTTCTTATTACCACCGCCAGTAATAACTTCTTTGTGTACTTCGTTAAGCGTCTTAAGCTCTTCACCTACTTGTAATACTGTTTTACGCGCATTAAGCACTTCTTTCTCTGCTGGTGTTACTACATCATCAGATTGCGCAAGCAAATCAGTAATTATCTGATTCTGCTTAGCACTATCATTGCCAATTGAGTTTAAGCTATATAGTATTGTATCTTTACTTTCTTCAGTCTTTGCCTCTGCATTCGTAATTAGTTCGTTTAATCTCTTGCTGATAGCTGATTTTGCAACAGCTAGTTCTTTCAGCTTCTCTTCTGCTTCTGGAGCAGTTGACTCGTTTAGTAATTTACGCACTCTAGTTAGCTCTTTACCCGCAGCAAATACTTCTTCTTTCTCCATAGAGCTTACACTCTCATCAGTAGTTGTAGTAATCACTGTATCCGCTTGTGCTATAACCTCATTCACAGTAGGCACTACTTCTTCTTGTTGTGGGGTAACTTCTTTAGGTGTAACTACTGTATTGATTCTTTTGTTTAGATTATCTAGCTGCGCAGTTAACTTTTCTCTTGCATTAGCAGATAACGCCCCTGGGTTAGGTTTGCCTGATTCTAATTGTGCACGTAGTTCTTTTTGTTTGTTTAATAATCTAGAGCGTTGCTTTTGAGATTTGCTTACAGCATCTTTACTCTCCTTATGCATTGCAAAAAGATCAACGATTGCTTGCTTACGTTTACCTTCAAAGAATTCAGTGTCCTCAGGATACTTTTTAATAATTGCATCATAATCTTCATTAATATTGTTAAGTGTAGATTGCACTCTAGATAGTTCACCAAATCTAGAATCATTGAGCAACTGTTCCGCAGTTAAGCCTAGTTTCTCTGTCCATTTAGTTATAAAACTATTGTAGCTATCAGTGTCTTCTATGCTTCCAGCATCAGTTCTAAACTCTTCATCTTCCATAAACTGAACATCATCTGTACCATCAGACTCTTTACGTAACTCACCTAGTTTAATATTTAGCTTATTTAGTTTATTTCCTATCTCAGCACGTTCTTCATCATTTAATGGGATAGTGTCTGGAACAGCTAATTTAGTAGATATCTTATCTGCTTGTTGTTGAAGCTTCTTATTATTACTTTTGAATACATCAACTACTTCACCAGGAGCTTTTATAGAAGCACCACCAAAAGCACCGATAGTACCAGCGTAACCTAAATCAGACCCCTCAATTTTATCAAAGTCTTGTTTAACAGCATACTGCTCACCTATTTCAGTGATAATTTCTGAACCACCTTCAATTCCAGCTACAATACCTAATCTAGATAAAGGAAGAAGAGCTTTCGATAACTTAGGGTAATTAAGAAGTAGTGACGTCACTAGCTTATCTGACCCAGGGACTTTGTTAAATAGCACTTCAGCACCCATACGCTCAGCTGCTACAGCAATTGCTATAGACGTACGTGCTATGTTAAGTTCTTTGTTAGTTAATTCTTCACCAGTCTCTTGTCTGCGTTCTTCAATAGCTTTCATGTACCTGGAAGAATACATATCTACTACACCAACACCACTTAGTGCTGCGTACATAATAGGCAGAGACTCAACTATTTTGTCCACAGGGTGACTAGGATGGTTAGCCATTAGCCATACACCGGCAGCTAATACACCGTCTTTGTTATATACTCGATCGTAGTTCTTTTTAATATGTGTATCTAAACTAGATGCGTATATTTGCTTACGTAGGTCTTTACCTACATTAACGGACGCGTCATAGACTCTTCTGTTCTGTTGTACTTCACCATCTAGACCTAAAAGTATCTGCATCTTCTCAGAATTGCCAAATTCTACTAACTCTGGTGATACTTCAGTATTAGGATTATTTCTATACTCCTTAATCTGGTTATTGTATTCACCAAACATCTTAACATCAGCTTCAGTAATCTCTGGTTTTAAACTATTTGCTGGGTCACTATTCCAGTCATTTGTTCTTGCTTGTAAACTAAGACTAAGGTTATTAGACCCTGTTAATACCGCAGCTATCGCATAAGCAGGAGCAGTAACTAGCTCCTCCTGAAACATTGCTACAGCTCCAGCAGCTACATTAAGCAGACTATCTGGTGTTCCCCAGTTGTTCTTATTAGACTTCTCTTGTCTAGTTCCATAATCTACTTGAGCAGCAGTTAAACCATCTACATCGCCTTTGGTAAACCACCCATCATTCTGTTGTACTGTTATAGCATTGCCATCAGTATCCCAACCAGACTTGTAGTCTTCACCGAACTTTGCTATTAGCTTGTTCCTAGCTAGTATCTCTTGGTTAGCTGTAGCACGTCTCTCAGCTCTATTCCAAGGAGCAGAATACGCAGCATTAGTTTCAGGAGTATCAAAGATATCTCCCAAATTCTGGTTATTCTTATTATAGATATCTGCAATTAAACGAGTGTCGCCCTTTAGTTTAGATGCAGTTCCAGTAGGGATATAAGTTATCTCACTACCAGCACTAAACCCCTGATTAGCAGATTGCGCATCTACATTTTCTTTCCATGCAGTTAAATCTGCATCTTGGATTTGATCGACAGGAGTACCAGTAATCTGGTTAAGAGCATACTTCTGTTGTAGCTTCTTCTTCTGGGCAGCAGTGTTATCCGCAAAGTAGCTATCAGGAGAGTCAATACCAGCAGCTCTAACTACTTGCGTAGTCCCATCAGGTAACTGAACGTTATATGTGTCTGTGTCGTATTGATCTAAAACAGTACCAGTTACTCCTAGAGTATCTAGTTTGTTTTGTAACTTAGCTGCTTTTTCAGCTTTAAGCTGTTCTACTGATTTGTATTTGTTGGCAATTAGGGAGTCTATTCCACTAAAGCTTAAACTGTCTAATGGCATATGTAACCCCTAAATTAAAATTGTATTTATACTTTTATGACAAGTTTCCAAAAACGTTTTGTCCATAGACATTCGTATTTTTATTAGTTACCTTTTTTTCAAGACTCTCCAATATTTTACGAGACGTTATGTCTTGTTTATCAGCTGTTATTTTATCTGATGGTACAGGTACCAAAGGCATTGTGTATTCTTTACCTGCATCAGTCAAGTACGTAGGGCTACTTGAGTGTTGTTTACGTAAAGCAATAGCTTTCTTATATATCTCAGCTGCAGTTACATCTTCGTTTTGGTCCCAAATCTTAGTGGAACGCATTCCTTTAGCTTCTAGCTCATTAAATGACGCCCAATCACTATCCACACCACCAATTTGTTGTATAGCTTGGTATAACATCCATTTATTATTCCCTTTGAAGAATGCATCTGCATTTGATAAGCTATCAACAATACCTTCAATCTTACTCGGGACAATGTCTTTAAATTTGCTATACGTTGCTGAAGGAGTGTATGTTTCATTCCTATACTTCACTACAGTGTTACTAGCTGTATTACGCGCCTGATTGATTTGCTTACTGTCTGCAGCATTAATCGTACGAGTCTGCTCCATCAATTTTTTAGAAGACTCTACGTTTAAAGTAGCTTGTATTGCTTTCTCAAACTTAGGAAAGTCTTTCCAATGCCTACGCTTATTTTGTAATTTAGTTATATCTTGGGCGTATTCAGATACACCTGCTTTAGTCAACACATATAATCCATCTGCATCTTGCACAGCTAGGTTAGTATCGTTATGGTATTTACTAGTAAATAAATCTCTCTCTTGTATTTGTTGAGAAGGCTCTAGTATAGAGTTAACTGCTGTAGCAGTTAGATTAGTACTAGCAACTACATCGGCTGTACCGGGTATATTTGGGAAATCTTTTTTACCAACTAGTTCCTGAAGACTTTTTGTTTGCTGTTTAGACACCTCATTGAAGGTGTTCTCCTCTTCTACACGTAAAGCGTCTACTTTATCACTAAAGGCTTTAATTCCATCAGTTTTAGCTGCACTGGTCATGTTAGTTGCGTTGATACCATCTGTAAACTTAGAGATAACTTCTGTTCTATCATTACCTTTTGTACTTCTCACATGTTGCATTGCTCTATTAATAGAGGCATCAACAGCAGTGTCACGGTCTGCCGTGTAACCACCAACCAGATTATTGTTAAAACCTATAACTGACTTAGATATGGCATCTTTTTGTTCTAAAGTACGTGCTGTACCTGAGTTGAATTTGTCAAACACATCATTACTAAAATATGAAGTACTACCTGGCTGTGTTACAGGAGCATCTACCTGACCTAAAGCATCGGGCGTTACTACGCTAGCGTTAGATACAGCATTAGGCGCAACAGCATCAGCATCAGGTGTAATACCAGTATTAACTGGGGCAGTTGTTGGGTTTATAACATTTTGCCAATTTACATTCTGCCCAATATTATTATAAGCATTCATCTTTGCTTCTGCCATCTGAGCGTCTGTCGCCGCTTTAGTGGCATCAGCGTTAGCTTTAATTATCTGAGCTTCTGTCTGCGCCTTTTGTAGCGCTTGGTACTCTGGAGATAACTTATATTCATTCACTGCACGCGATGATTTATTTGTCAGTAATGTATCTGCATGTGTTGCATTATCTCTGAACTCTTGAGTCTGGTCACGGTAGCTGTCTGCTAATAGACCTTGATCTACAAAACCATTACCACCCTGTGCATAACTTCTTAGGATATCTTGAGCTTGCTGTGGATCAGTAGAACCAGCTAATCTTGCAATTGCTGCATCAGTCTGTGTCTTAGAGTAATCATCACCAAATTGGGAAATAGAATCAACAACCTGTTTGTTATTTTCATTAATCTGAGCATTGTTACCCCTAATAGCGTTTACAAGACCTGAACCATTTGCATACTGTACA